>Ga0129345_1000183_pt1 | contig 22048 bp, 8 predicted proteins | sample CPBDNA_FD_94425 | JGI IMG/M metagenome (GOLD analysis project Ga0129345, IMG submission 94425) | Freshwater to marine salinity gradient microbial communities from Chesapeake Bay, USA - CPBay_Sum_20_0.8_DNA | ecosystem: Environmental > Aquatic > Marine > Coastal | place: USA: Chesapeake Bay...
CTTAGCCCACTTAACGCGGTCGTTCTCTGGAATAGCTAAGAACATAGCGACCCCCATGAAGCATTCCTGAGGAAGCTCCAGAAGGGTGCGATCATGGTCGATTAGCATGTATCGATCTTTTAGAGTTTTTAATCCAGCATAGTTGAACAGATAATCTCGCTCAGGTTTAATGTACTTCTCAAGCTCCTGGATGTCCTCTTCAGAGTATGACTCCAGAATACGCTCGGAGTATAGGCCTTTATCAGTAGCCTCTTGAATCATCTCATAAAATCCACCATAGGGCTCGTTTTTACGATCTCTTCTCACAAGAGCATCTTTGTTGATATCACAAAGAAGAAGTCTAGCCGCGACATACTGCCAATCTGGGTTGTCTTCTGAGATCTTCTCGACCGCTGTTTGAATCAGCATCTTCTGAATCTCTCTGGTCGGCATTTTATTCTGAAACAGAACCTGAGCGTCCATCTCTAATTCGTTGGGATCACAAGGTAATCCTTCACATGCCGAGGCTACTACTTTCTTGATTTTATGAATATCCAGGGGTACAACGTCCCCGTTACGCTTGGTAACGTTCTTCATCCGAAAACCTTCCTATTAAATTTAAGGGTCTACACCAAAATTAAAATCCGTCGTTGTCGTGAGTGTACTGCAACGACCCTACGACAATCGGGATTTGTTTGACCTCCGGGTAGTAGATCTTCTGTTTATTGACCTTACCCAGTGTCATGTGGGGACTGTAGTCGAATTCCGACGTAGCAATCCCTCTAGCACGAGTGTGCTCAATGATCTTGCGATTACATTCAACTAGCTCTGGGCAATCAAGCTTAAGAACTAGTTTGTCTTTGTCTGGACCGAAGAGATCGAAGCCTTTTGGTGTGGGGCAGACTTCGGGAGGAACCACGTTCTTAATTAAAGATAGCAATTCCTGAAGAAAAGGGAAGCTAATAGGGCTCTTAGCCACCATCAGCGTGATATGAAGAGAGTCGAAATCTGGTTCAATTTTTAAGCCGTGATTTTGGTTCTCTAGCTCATATATAAGAAAATTGTAATGGCTCTTAAGGTCATCCGTTTTTAAGACATTTAAAATGCAACTGAAGGTCAGTGGATTCGCACTCATAGTACCCTTGTGTAGAAAATTAATGAGTTACAAAAAGAACCCGCCTAACCCGTTAGGCTAAGCGGGTTTTCTCTATACAACTTGTCTTAATTTGAAAATTACTCAGTGATGAAGGACTGCAGGTGCTTGATGTCAACTGCGGACAGTTGAACATTACCCAGGTCGGTCACCTTAATGGGTTCAATCTCCAAAGAAACCTCAGCCTCCAGAAGGTCAGAATATTCCTTGTGGAATTCCTGAAGTTTATCTGGATCGGTTACTTGAAGATTACCGGAATCGTTAGCTTCTCCGTGCTTCTGAACCAACTCTACTCGAGTAGTTTCTAGACGGGTTAGCTCCTCACCGATCTTATCCATTACTTTAGAAAGCTTGTAGCTTGTAGCGATGGGCATTGGGGCAGTAAGAATAGTTCTCAGTGAATTTTCTGCGTTCTTTAAAGTTCCAAGTTTAACTTTGATCATAGTAAGCTCTACCTTTATTACGATTTTAGTACAGGTTGATTAAATCTCTTAGGTTCAATCTTGTCATGAACCGAAATTAAATGTAACCGATTCAAAAACTAAATGCAAACAAAAAATCGCCACCTGAGGTGACGATTTAATTTCTTGGTATCGTATTATTTTAAGCGTTCTTCTTAGCTTGGTAGACTACCTTGAATACAGAACCCACTGAGGGTGCAGTTGACCCTAGACCAGAAATACCAGCACCACCGTCATTCATAAAGTAAAGATTCTTCTCATTGGAAACAGAAAGATCCATTCGAAAATCCGCTACTCCCCCAAGAGCAGTGAGAACTCCTCCGGAAACACCGGTAGCGTCTGCATTGACCAGAGTCAAACCGTCAATAATCTGAGCTTGAACCTCACCAGGGATTACTGGCTCAAAGGCCAAGGTGAAGAATGTATCTCCTGCGGTGTCCATGGCTGATGTGTAAACAAAGTACTCTACTCTGGTAATCAGGTTATCTAGAGCGTCGTCTACATTGGTTCCGGTGATCTCCGCCGCATCATTTGTGATGTCGGAAGCATTAGATCCCCCACCGGAAGCAGTTACCCAGGAAAGTACTCCGGAACCGTTGGTTCCAAGAACTTGTCCATTAGTCCCATCATCCACTGGAAGAGTGAACACATTGTTCTGAGTTTGGGCTCCACTTGGTTGAAAAGTAGTGGTGTAAGCCGACCCATCTCCGATAATCAAAGATCCAGCAATAGAGGAGTTGTCTCCAGCTTGAAAAGTTTGGGCAGTTATCTTAAAAGATCCTGCGTTCCAATCAGCATTTAGCCCTACGGAGCCATCTTTGTCTAGAGTGTTGTCTTTTAAAGAATCCAAAGCCCCAGAAACTGAAGTTATTCCCGTCCATCCTGATTTTGTATATTTGATGTTGATATCAGAAGTGAATGGTGTGTAGGTAGTGACATTCACCGCAGAGACGTTTTTAAACGAGATATCGCCGTATTGGACTTCTCCTGTACCATCGATAGCATAAGTCGTAGAACTCGTATCCATCGTGCAATTAAGAAGCTGAGATGCTACTGAACTATCTGTATCGAAAGTAGTTAGACCACTAGAGTTCATCTCTACATTATGGCCAATAAGTTCTGCTGTTCCTGTAAGAGCAGTTCCTCCGTAGATGAATCCGTTCTTGATATCAACCTTACCCGCAGACGAACTAATAACGGAAGCGGTTCCTGTGGTTCCTAGAGTACCCACTCGGAAAGTGTTACCGAAGATTGTTCCCAGGCCAGACTTACTGATCTTAAGAGCAGCTAATGATCCGTTTAATTCAGCGTCTTCAATCTCAATTGAAGATGCTGCGTTTGAGTTCGAATCAGAAATGTTAATCGCTCCGCTTCCTGTAAGAGTACAGCGGAAAATTCTCAAGGACTGGACTGCGGTTCCTCCGAAGGTGATCACAGATCCAGAAGTATTGGTTATTCTAAGATTGAACAAAGAACAATTATTTGAAGTTGAGGTTCCTGAGGTAAAAGACTGAGTTACCGATCCAGTGACTAGCACCGAAGGATAACTGATCCCAACCAAATGAACATTCTGCTTCAGAGTAAGATTCTCAGTGTAGTTTCCTGGAAGAATCAAAACAACTGCATGTTCTCCTGTGGCTGCACTGATATCTGTATCCGCCGCATCAATCGCGGACTGGATGGTGGTGAACGGGGAAGTTGACCCCACCACATACTTAGTGTTTACGAGTTTATAATCGAAAGAAGACCCAGTATTATTATACACCAGGGTATGAAGATCATTCCCGGCGACTGGGGAGGCTAGAGTTTGCCCCTGAAGTAAATTAGCGTTCCAAGCAGCATCTCCTGGTGCGGAGCCTAAAGACTCAATCCCACCACCTGATGCTATGACCGCAACATCACCAGCGTCTCCCGAGATCTTATCTTGGAAGTCCGTACTGATTTTGTCTGAAGTCCAGAGAACGTTAGTACTTGCTGCGGCAGCGTCATTAACACCAGCACCGTCCAAGAGGTCAACATTTAAGTTGGTAACCTTGGTCGTAGACGAAACCGTGAAGGGTGCCGTCCCGGTACTCACACTGGAAATCAATTGATTACCAGCGACGTTACCGGAAGCATCCCGTTGAACAACGGTATTCGCAGATGCTGATGTCGACGCATCTAATTGGTCTGTACTAATCTTCCGGGCCATTTACTTTTCCTCCGATAAGGGTTTTAAACCTATCTCGTGTCTCCTAAGTTAATAAAGGTAGTGAGGGGGTATTTCACCCCTCACACCTGATCTATTGCCTATTAAGGCTGAGTTGTGAAATATTCGATCTCAAGCTCATCACCATTGACAATCTGCCCATCGCCTAAGCCTGTAACACTGTCACCTGAATGATTCGCTACGTAGATTCTATCCTCAGAGCCGATAAAGTTATACTCAAAATCAGCATCCGTACCATCCACGGTTTTGTTGTTTTGGTATCCACCCTGAACCGCTCGAATAGTGATGGACTTACCATCGACTGGAGAATATTGCAGCTTAAAGTAGGAACCCGTTCCGTCGTCTAGGTCACCAGAATCGGCAGCTACAGCGTTAGAGATAGTAAACCTCTCAACCTGTCGGTACAATTTGAATCCACCCAACAGAGTGTCTTCGTCGATTGCAACCACGCCTGCACCAACATTACCAAGAATTACGTTCCCACTAGTAGCGTCCAAACTTGCAGTTGAGAAAGTGTTAGTACCAGATCCGTAGATCACATCGTGCTCAGCGATTGCAGTCAACCCAGTACCACCGTAAACAACACCGATCTCAGTAGCATTCCAAGTACCGGAGGTAATTGTACCTACAGTTGCCAAGGAGCTTGCAGAAGTTAAACCGTTGGCTGTAGTAACTGAAGAACCAAGAGTGGTTGCATTCAAAACAGAAACGTTGTTGATCTTGTAATCTTTACCAGACTCAATATTCACGTTAGCAGTGAATGTGAAGTTGTCATTGGTATTGTCCCAAGTCATCGACTCGTTATTAGAATGACCAACACCGCCGCCAAGATCGATCTCGATCCCTGCCCCATCCGCAGCCGCACCATCGGCAGATCCTGATGCTACAGTTATCAACTTGTCAGCAACCTCCAAAGTCGTTGAGTTTACAGTTGTGGTAGTACCGTTAACAGTCAAGTCTCCAGTTACAACCATGTCCCCTGCATTAGTGGTAGTCACGCCGTTTTTACCTATGCTAATCGCACTAGCGTTGTAAGTACCTATTCGAACCACACCATTAGTTCCTGTAGCCGTACCGACATCGACCTCAACATCTCCGGAATTCCCGTCAGTTGCATCTCCAGACTTTAGGGAAGCCTGTCCAGAATTTCCGGCTGAAGTATCACCAGTTCTTAATGCTAAATCTTCAGTGTCACCAGCAGTAGCCAAATCCGCTGTGGTTACTCTAGATCCACCAACAACGATGTCTTCGGAGCCAGCATCCAATACTAGGTCAACGCCTGTTCCTGAGTTAATAACACCCTGAATAACTTCAACCTGAGCAGCATCCAAATCCAAGTTTCCAACTGGTTGAATCAACATATCACCAGAGTCGTTGGAGATAGTAGTGTTCAACTGAATTTCCCCACCAGTACTGTCGATAACTACGTTACCGGACCCTGCGGATAGATTCAACTGAGTCGCCGCAGTCACTGCCACACTAGCTGAAGAAGAAGCTAATGTTAATGCATTTGTAGCTCCAATTTGGTGAGTACCTGCACCGCTGATGCCAACACCATCGGACAAGTTCAAGGTCCCGCCAAAATTCTGAGCAACAGTGAAAGTCTTTGTACCGCTAATACTCTGATCACCTGATAAGGTTACGAACAGATCAGAGCCCGCTCCAGCAGAAACCAATTCACCGTTAGCATTAAACTGAACCAAATCACCAGTAGTGAAAGCTCCAGACTTAACAGCTACTTCCAACGGGCCACTACCTTTGCCCTGATCAGCCTTAACCAATCCTGTTCCCTTACCAGCCAATGATAAGTCGATATTGGTATCGGAACCAGCGGCAGCGATAATAGGAGCTACCGTTGTGTCTCCATTAGAAATACTCAAGTAATTAACTGGAGTAGTATCAGAGGTAAATACGATGTATTTATCCGCAGCAGATCCGGCCAGATCAACTACTTCTAGAAGACCGGCACCAAACGTCTTGATTCCGGTGAAAGTCTGACTTTGGGAAAGTCGAGCGATATCGGAAGCTGCGAAGCCACCATCAGCGATGTTATAACTATCATCACTTCCAATTACGATGTTTCCATCAGTCAAAGCCGCATCTACAGAAGCTACCACTCGATCGGCAGTACCATGACCGACCTGAACCAAGCCTGTACCCTTACCATCTAGTAAAAGTCCGATATTAGCATCATCACCCGCTGCTGTTAAAGTTGGTACATTTCCCGTAGCCGCATTACCGACTTCAAGGTAGTTAACCGCTGAAGCAACGGAACTAAATCCCAAGTACTCATTACTGTTAGCATCTACGATATCCGCCGCTTCCAAAGTTCCAGCAGCGAAAGTCTTCGCAGCAGTAATATCCTGAGCAGTGTTAGTTGTTACAACTTCAGACTCAAGAAAAGCTGCGTCCCCGACAGTTCCAGAAGCCGTAAACTTTGCGATAGTTCCAGTAGTACCAGAACCACTAATATTACCTGTTCCTGAACCAACGTCGAATCGCTGCTTAAAGGTAGTCGCATTCACCGTTTCCAGAACACCAGTAGATGTGTTTGTCATGATCACAAAATCACCGGGAGTTCCCGTCATAATTATCTGATCTAAATCTATTCTACGTGCCATTTAAAATCCTCCTAGGATTGAAATTAACTAGTTAATTATTAGGTTAAATAAACCCACTTCACAATCAAGATCTCACCGGCTGTATATCCAGAGTCCAGTCCCGTATGACCATCTTGATTATCAAAATAAATTCTTGTTTTATTATCCGCATCCGGCTCAAAGTTCCAAGACGTAAGTATAGTGTTAGGATCAGCCACTTTATTGGTCTGTAGAGCACCAGAAATCCTGGTTATAGAAACGGACTCTGGATTAATAGGCTCGTTCGGTAACTCAAAGTAACCGTCCGTAACATTCTGAGCTGTGATCTCATAAATGAGCTGGCCGTCCACAAACGTCTTATACTCAAAGGCGGTTGCTCCGGCGTTGATAACAACGAACTTACTTCCATTATCTGTAATGGCTGAAAACTCATTGATATCGGTTACGGTATGCGTATGGCTCAAGTCTGCTTTGTTATCCCGAAGATCATCCAGGGCTCCATCAACATTAGTGATGCCTCCCCAACCAACCTTAGAGTAACTAACATCCGTCGCCACATGAGTGTGTCCAGTCAAAGCAAAGTCCGAAACCTGATTCCCAGAAGAAACCAAAGCTGTACCAGTACCGTTCGCTACCACGATCTCATTCGCAGTAAACGAAGTAGCATTAGTACCGCCCTTACCGACAGGTAAGGTTCCAGTCGAGTTTGCTAGACTTAGGTAGTAAGAACCTTCCTGACCGTCTAACAGATCCGCATCAAGACCAGATCCAGTTCCCTGGTTGTTCTCATGCCAAATCTTATAACGAGTGGCTGTGGTCTCGTTTCCGGTAGAAACAATCCAACCATCCGTAGGATGCCAAAGTAGATTCTCTTTATCCGCAGCTCCCGCACCTTTCTTGATATCAATACCAGACTGGGAGGGTGCTACAGCATTCCTGTTTAATGTGATGATGGTATCCTCGACCAACAAATTTTGTGTATCGATTGTCGTGGTCGTTCCATTTACAGCCAGATTACCAGTAACGGTCAGATCTTGAGTAAAAGTCGCATTCCCGCCTGAAGCAATACTAAGACCTTCCCCGGAGTTCTCTACAACGAAAACATCTTGACCTGAAGAAGCGGCCAGGGTCAGATCGTTCCCTGCGGAAGAATTGATCTGATCAGCAGTTACTATTCCTGTAAACGTAGGATTGTTCGTAGTCGGGTTGGAAGCTAATACAGCATCGATCCCAGAAAGATGAGTTACTAGATCATCAGTTGGGGTCCCCGTGTAATTAGTCGGGGTATAGTTGGCCTGAATGTCCTGACCTAATCTACCTTTAGTCAACTCTGTCCCTGTGAAAGATACCTGGGAAGGATCTCGGGTAACATCAGTAAAGACGAAATTACAAGTTCCTGTTTTGAATAGATTACCGTAGGAACCGTCTGGCTGAAGTAAACTGACATTTGTTAGGAAGATCCCAGCAGTAGCGGAAGCCGCCGCAGAGGAAGTAATACTAATATTAGATCCATCTTTGTATACAATGCCAATATTCGAAGCGGTCAGAATACCATTAGTATGGGACATCGCCCCGATCTCAGGACAATTCACAACAAAGGTGCTGGCTGCTGCGTTGGTTGTATTGATCTTAGAATCTGAGCTGGATACTCCAGAAATCCGAACCACATAAGCCGTGGCTGCATTGACCAAAATACCTACGAAATTACAGAAGTCGAAAGCGATGCTAGCCGCGAGAGCTCCGGTAAGTCTTACCGCCACCTGGGTATTCGCTGTTCGATTAAAAGAACAATTGTAGAATCGAACATTACCTGTCTGAGAAGTCGTAGATCCTAAGTCCAAAGCATAATCAGAAGCCCCAGCTCCCGAATTATTGAACACAATAGAATCAATGTTCACATATTCAGAATCATCAAAGGTTAGTTTACCTTGAACAAGAACACTCAATCCTGAGTAAGCTCCGCCTTCTCCACGAAGAGCTAAGCCACTCTTTCCGGATATAGAAAGGTTCTCAGCATAAGTTCCTGGTGAAACTACCAGGGTGGTGAAATTTGGAGCCGCATCAATCGCAGCTTGAATAGTCTTATAAGGCTTATTAATCGAACCATCAGCAACATAAGTTCCAGACTTAGATCCGTCTACGAAGAATGTTTTAGAAGACCGGATAGAGATAAAAGAGTCTAGAATTACATCCGAAGCCGCGATTCCTGAATTAGTAGCTGCTCCTAGAGCATTCATCGAAGCTAGGTTACCGCTCGTTGCCGCAGAGATAAAAGGCATCTTACTGTCTTGAAGCTGCTTTCCTTGAGCCGCTGATAGAGGAGCTATAGTAGAAGTCGAATTCAGGTTGTTAATAACATCGGCTTGTCTTAAAATAGTAGCGTCTGCTGGCTCGTATACTCCGGTATGAAGGTGAGCCGCTGTTGCAAAATCTGCTGCGGTTGAACCTGAATCTGTTAGATTACCACTCGCATCTAAACCTGCGAAGTTACCTGCGGTAGCTCCGCTGACTTTATCCGTCTTACCATCCTCAAGAGCCTTACCTTGATTTGCGGATAGAGGAGCGGTTATTGAAGTAGAGGTCAAATTATCTACTACATCTGCTTCTCGAAGAATTGTAGCGTCTACCGGCTCATACACTCCTGTGTGAAGGTGGGTGACTACTGAGAAATCTCCTGCGGAGTTCCCGGAGTCCACCAGATCGCCCGAAGCATTTAGGGAAGCAAAATTACCTGCTGTGGCTCCTGAAACTTTATTCGCCTTAGCACTATCCAAAGAATCTAAAGAATCCTTAACTGTGGCTCCTCCTACCGTGGAAGAATCCTCGATAGTAGCTGAATCTCTATAATGAACCGAAGTTCCTGAAACCGGACCCGATCCAAAGAAATCCCCGATGTAGGTATAGGACCCTTGAAAGTCACTAGATCCGATTCTAAAAACATCAGACACCACATTAGGAGAGTTCGAAGTAGCTGAATTGCTTGCATAAATAGCAGACCCGCCTAATGAGTTCACAATAGACGAATCACTTATATTAAAAGTTCCAGCATTGGAACGAAAAACCTCTCCCCCAACTCTTGAACCTTGAATTTCAACATCAGAAGTAAAAAAAGACCCACCGTTTTGGATCACAGTGGGCACATCTGTTGTTGTGGTCACTGTAGAGGACTTCAAAGAAACATTACCGTTGGTGATCGTAACAGCGGTGCCCGCCGCAGGCTGAATAGAGAAGTTGGTGGCCTGAAGATCTCCGTCAATAATAACAGCACCAGTCGCTTCGACGGCCCTAAGTTCGGTGTCCGAATTTAAAGTCAGGGTGTTGGAGATCGAGAAGTCTTCGAACACACCATTACCAGTCCCTGAGGTCAAGGTCCCAGTGAATACTGTCTTACCTATCCCCGCACCTTTAATTCCAGTGTTGTTGGCCAGAGCTATGTTTGTTGTATAAGTTCCTGGCCCAACATGGATAATGGTCCCTGCTGCAAGTAAATTAGGAGCAAACTGAGTGAAATCTTTATAAGGACGATTAATCGAACCGTCCTCAGGCTGAGTTCCAGTATGGTTAGCGTCTACATGAATTACCTGAGATCCCTGAAGAGAGATATCAGTAATGTTAACCACATCACTAATTCCCAAGGAGGAAGTTAGAATCCCATTTCCAGTTCCATCGGAAACTAAGATTTTATTAGGATCACCTGAAAGAGTGACGGCATCTCCGTACTCATACTCACCGTCAGCCTTGACTCGAATAAATCTTCCGATGTCCCCAGGAAGTACTGGAGCCGGAAGTCCGATTTCAGACCGAATGGTCTCTTCTACGGTCTGGGGATTATCCAGATCATTACCGTAAAGAGCCTTGGCCAGTTTAATAACAGCTTCAGATACCGAAGAATCTACTTTGAGAATTTCATCTTTAATCGCGGGATTAACAAAGTAATCCCCCAGAAAGTCAAACTGACGATCTTGATTTAACTTTAGAGCATCTTCAACAGCCTGGAGTTCTAAAACCAGCTCATTAATCGCACCGATTACACTCTTAGCTCTCGTCCCTAGAATCTTACTCTGGGATAGAGGCACATTAGAGTTATCAACATGATTGGGATTAAATACGTTTGATCCTGTAACTTCTACAGAACCTAAGTCCTGAAGAAGAATTTGATATAACTTAAGAACATCCGCTGATGTTAAAGCCATTTTGTTAACCCCTCAGTTGTTAATTTACCTGTCTACAGTGCTCGAAATCGGTAATTCAAACGCATACAATAAACTCGTATTATTAAATAAATATCAAAGGGCCTCCGACTCGTCGGAGGCCCTCAACATAAAATTAGTTTTGACCTATTAAGAAAGATCCCTGGTATAGAAAATAGTGAAAGAAAAGTCGTCAGCCGAAGCGGCGGATATATCGAGGATAATCTCATCGCCCGCACTGAAACTGGAGGTAGAAAACGAGGTAGAGCTTCCCTTGGTAGTACCTACAGTCACATCAGAAGCCAGAACATCGGTAGCGTTGATCTGGATATTAAAATCCAAAGTTCCCGTACCTACCCGGTACACGATCTTAGTTATCGTACCGCCTACGGGCATCTCCAAAGCCAGTGTATAACTACTCGGTCCTGAAATGGCTCCTCCGATAAGACCTGGAAGATGGTCTGTGTAAGTCCCATCGAATCCTGAATCTTGAAGATCTCCAGATGCCGACAAAGTCGCGATGTTACCTGCGGTAGCTGATCCAACCTTATTAGCTTTGTTATCCTCAAGGAACTTACCTTGATTGGCTGAGAGAGGATCTGTAGTGGAAGTCGAAACCAAACTGTCTACGATATCTGCTTCTCGAAGAATGGTCGCATCCACCGGCTCGTAAACGCCTGCGTGGTTGTGGGAAGCCAAGGCTAGATCAGAAACCTGTGTTCCTGAAGAAACCAAGGCCGTTCCGGCTCCGTTGGCTACTACGATCTCATCCGCAGTAAAAGTCGCCGTTCCAGTTCCTCCAGAACCTAAAGCCAGAGTTCCTGAAGCATTGGCCAGATCAAGATAGTAAGAGCCTTCTTGACCATCCAACTGATCTGCATTCAGATTAGCCACCAAAGTGCTGGAAGCTACAACCAGTGGAGCAGTTCCAGGAGTAGCTGTGGAAGTATACTGAACCGCAGAAACATTTCCAGAGAAAGTTCCCAATCCCGTAATGTCCGCTATAGTTAGACCTAATCCTGTACTTTCGGATAGTTTAACCGAAGCACCAGACCGAGCCCTGAACTCACTGGCCAGAATATTAAAAGCACCTGCATCCCAGTTAGCTGACAATGCTGTGGTCCCGTCGGACTTGACGAAGCCCCCAGCCACAACATCTGTTACTAAAGCATCCAAAGACTGCTTAACATTAGTTACTCCAACCTGAGAAGCGTTAGTGTAACCATGGTTAGTTGGATCTGTATAGTAAGATCCTTCTTGACCATCCAACTGATCCGCATTCAAATTGGCTACCAGGGTACTGGAAGTAACTTGAAGTGGAGCCGTACCAGCCAGAACATTAGAGATCAGAACCGAAGCGGTTACATTACTAAAGTCCGTACCATTCGCAGCCTTAACCTCAAGAACTTCTAAGTTATTCTGAAGCTTGACTCCACCTATAGCCACCTGAACTTCAGAAGCTACGAAACTTCCCGAGAAGGTCGTATCATTGGAAACCGTCTGAGCCCCTCCGGTTCCATCCTTGATTAAGAACTTATTTCCTGCGGCAGTCTGAGTGTAATATCGAGTATCGTGAGAATGGGAATCATCGGCTACGGAAGCTGTAATCGTAATGTTAGCCGATCCGTCGAAAGAAGCGGACCCGGTAAGATCTCCACCCAAAGTAATATCTCGTGCAGTCTGCAGTGCTCCCGCAGTAGTAGCATTTCCGTTCAGTGACCCGATAAAGGTTGAAGCTCGAACTTCATTCCAGATAGACCCGGCCACACCCAGATTATAGGTTGTATTCGCGGCTGGTACCACATTACCAGTGAAGTTGTGAACTCCTGAACCAGAAGCTGAATACTCAATGTTTTCGTTGTTCAAGCCTACAAGATTTAGAGCCCCTGAAGTTGTGGTTACGTTTCCGTTAGCTTCGATATCTCCAGCGAAGATTCCCTTGAAACCAAACTCTACGTTACCACCATCCTTGACAGTAAGACCGTTGCCTCCGAAATCTCGAAGAGGGATGTCTTGACCGTTTCTGGCCCTCAGCTCATTAGCATAAACCGCGTTCATCACAACTTCACCGCTAGGACTTCCTGTCCTTACGATAGTTCCTGGAACGGAACCATTAGTTGTTTGAATGTACTGATACTCAGTGGAGCCTCCATTATCCAGAACAGTAACTACGTAACCGTCCTGAGTAGGTAGAGTCGCTACTGGGAGACCAATAGCCGATCTTACTCCTGCTTCAGAGAGCGTTGTAGTAATGGTGATATCAGAAGAACCGTCAAAATTCGCGGAGCCTGTAGCATCTCCACCCAAAGCAATATTTCTCGAAACTGAAAGTGCAGTTGCCGTATCGGCATTCCCGGTCAAAGGACCAGTAAATGATCCTGAAACTGTCTTATTAGTCAGAGTCTGAGTTCCGGTCAAGGTCACAACATCTGTTCCGATGTCGAAAGTTGGATTTCCAGCTTCCCCGTCACCGTCTGTGATAACAATTCTATTCGGGGTTCCGGCCATCACCCGAGCTTCTACATTCTCGTCAGTCTTGCGAGTGATGAATCCAACATCAGCCAAATCCTTAATGGACTGCAGAGTCGTATCCAAAGGGCTTAAACTCCCGAGCTGGGTGTCGATTCCAGAAAGGTGACCATCTAGAGTGGAACCAGCCGGAGTGTAGTTGGAAGGCGTTATGTTCCCAAGAATATCTTGAGAAACTTCACTCAGGTTGATTCTGGTTCCAGTAAATGAAGTAGTCGCTGGATCTCGAATTACATTATGAAGACTAAAGTCACAAGTACCTGTCTTACTCAAAATACCGTAAGTTCCATCCTCTTGGATCAAGGAAACATTCTGGAGTGAGAGGAAATTCCCTGCGGAAACATTCGCAGTAGAGACGATAGATCTATTTGATCCATCCTTCTCAACGATTCCAATGTCTCTCAGGTAAACCGTACCCTGGGAATGAGAAACCGTACCAATGTGGTCTGATTGAGAAATGAGACCTACCGAAGTCGCTGAGTTAGCCTTATACCTGAAGTTCTTATTCAAAACTCCGATAAATCGAGCCTTAGCACCGGAAACGCTAGAAGAACTATTATCGAATCCTCCTAGAATACTACCATTGATGAAGCTCAAGCTGCCTACAGCCACCCCCTCAAATCTAATAGCATCGAAAGTAGGTCCATCTGTTCGCGTAAATCTACAATTATAGAAGTGGTGACTTCCGCTGTTAGTGTTCCCCGTGATCAACATTGTGTGATCACCAGAGTTCTGGAACTCGATTCCAGAAAACTTAGCCAAACTAACATTTGATAGGGTAACCTTCCCTGAAATAATCGTATTCGAAGTTAATCCAGCTTCTCCATAAGCATCGAACTGGAGGTCATCCTTGTTAACAATGACACTTCCACTATACTGTCCGGGTTTGATTATAATAACATCGCCGGAAGATGCTTGATTAACAGCTTGCTGAATGGTCTGATACGGATTTAAGAAAGATCCATTACCGTTGGTATTGCTTCCATTAGGATCAACCCACACGGCATTCGCATCTTGTTTGTCCACGGAAGTCTTCAGATCATCTAGAGCCTCTTTAACGTTGGCTACCGAGATGAAGGCTCCGTTGAGATATCCGTGATTAACAGGATCTTGATACCATGAACCTTCTTGACCGTCTAAAAGGTCAGCGTCCATTCCAGATCCTGTTCCTTGATTTCCTGCGGACCAGATCTTATAACGAGTGGCGACAGTCTCATCTCCAGAAGAAAATACCCATCCATCGACCGGATGCCAAAAGAAGTTCTCTTTATCAGTAGCACCAGCACCATACTTAATCTCGATACCAGAAGTGCCTGGGGCAGTCGCGTCCTTGTTGATTGTGATAAAAGGATCTGCGATTGTGAGCTGTTGCGAGTCTACAGTGGTAGTAGTACCGTTTACAGCTAGGTTCCCTTGAATAGTCAGATTATGGCTAAACTCAGCGTTCCCACCGTCAAAGACAGTCAAGCCGTTGCCGCCGAAATCTAATAAAGGAAGATTTTGACCATTACGGGCCCGAAGCTGGTTAACATAGACATTATTGAATACTACGGTCCCGCTTCCTGTAGCCGTCCGAACAATAGTTCCTGGGGTAGATCCGTCTGAAACCTGAGTATAAACATACTCCGGAGTTCCTCCGTTATCAAACACAGTGACAGCATACCCGTCTTCGGCTGGTAAAGGTAAGGGAAGTTTAAGAAGATCTCGAATACGATCTTCGAAATCCTGAGTGGTTACTGAAGCCAATCCAGGTCCCCAGATTTCTTCAGCAATCTTAATCACAGCTAAAGAAACAGAAGAATCAATCTTCTCAATCTCAGTGCGAATAGAAGGAGTAGCTAGAAAGTCTCCTAAGTAATTAAGAATAACGTCTTGACTCTTAGAAAAAGAATCATCTACTGCTCTAATTTCTAGAAGCAGTTCGTTGATGGCCTGAATTACATTCTTAGATCGAGTCTCCAGAATCTTACTCTGAGAAATAGGTACATTAGAATTATCGATCGAATTTGGCTCGAACAGGCCTGACCCGGTAATTTCCGGAGCATCCAGGTTCTGCAAAAGAACGTCATGTATTTTCTTAAGATCAGAGTAAGACAAAGGCATGTTGACCTTCCTATTAAGTTAAATTAGTAGTCGCCCAAGATAGAGCTTCAGCGGCTGTTTTCTTGATAGCGAAGACTACTAATTCATAATCGTAGTCTCGCTCGATAATATCGTGACCGAAGGTCAATAACCCGTCTTCTACGTGAATATCGTAAAAAGAACCGAAGTCGTTCATGTCTAAAGCAGGATCGTATTCTGAAGAAAGCTTAACAATCTCAATATTCAAAGTTCCGCCAGTAAGACGCTTCTTGAACAAGTAAACCTGCCGATCAGAAGGATCGTATCCTCCAGAAACGTTGTAAACCGCGTCGTCATCCATGAAATCAATGAAATTAAATCCAGTATCGATCTGATCATCAGTGATATCTCGATCTCCGTAGCTAATAGAAAAATCCTTCTGAACCAGAACCTCGTTAGAAACAGCGGCTGTGGTAAATGTAAATGAAGTTGCCGACATCAACGCAGTGCCGTCCGCAAGAGCACCGGCCTGCAGATCTACGGTATAAGTAGTACTCGCAGCCAACGGAGTATCCAAGTAGATAATCAAATCTCTCTCGTCCACGATCTCAGAAGGAGTCGCACTCTTTACAGATCCTCCCGCAATAACATCGATCTTAGAATCATCAACAGCTAACTGATTAAGATGGTTAGTAGAACTAATAGGAATCACGACCCGATCGGTCAAAAGGAAGTTATTCCCTGTAGATCCCGGAGCAGGCTCGGCGTTTAACAAGTCCAGTAATGGAGTACTGGTGGTGGTCGCAATTGTAAGAGCCTGGGTCTGCTCTGCTTTATTCGGATTATTACCGTTTCTAATAGACTTTCTTGGGAATCGAAGAGTGTAATCCTCTCCAGTCTCAAAAGGCTGGTTCAGAGTAATCGAAACCACACCTTCAGAAGAAATGGTATTAGTGGTATTCACGACCAAGGAACCGTTATCCCGGATCAACTGAATCGGATAATTAGCTGTGTCTAAGGACATCTCGCCATCAATGGGGGTAAGAGGAATCTGAAGAACCGTGGTTCCGATCCCAACTCGGTTAGGAGTAGGAACCATACTTCCAAAAGAAGGAGCGGGTTCCGCAGGCTCAACCCCCTCTAATCTAAAGTTCACCTGATCCAGGGCCTCTAGAATATCCGCATCGATCCCGTCAAGACGAGTCAACTTATCAGGAAAGGTTATGTAATCCCCGATTACAGCGTACTGATCGTTAATCTTCTGGTTATTAGAAGAATCAGCGGAGTCCGCTCGGATCTTCAACTCATTGATAGCTTTGATGATCGAGGTCTCGGAAGTTACCAAGACCTTACTCAAAGACGGAGGAACCGCCGGGTTGATCACATGATTCGGATTAAATTGAGAATCATTTACAATGATGCTCGCGTGGGTTGAGGTCAACCCGATATCCGCTATGCGGTCTACTAAATCTTGTCCAGTTAAGTTAGCCATTTTAAATCACTCCAAAAATTACAGTGTCTTGTAAGAGTCCCAATTCTGAGCATCCGCCCAAGTTTGAGCCTCAGCCAAGGTCTTCGGTGAATCGAAAACTACCAGCTCATATAGGAAATCCGTAGTAGGGGAATTCACAAGCTGGAATCTATTCAAAGAAGATGGACCAGAGTTCACATCGAGAATCGCACCACCGAATGAATTCGAAGGCACTGGCTGAGCTCCAGCATCCAAAGTAGGTTTAGCCGCTAAAGCCTCAGGAGTGATGGTCTGGCCTGCACTAGTGTTTCCACTAGGCTTAATCTTGATAAAATGAAATCTTCGTGGAGTAGCGTCGAAATCGACTCCGTAGAAGAAATCTCCAGTAGACTCATAACCCGCCTGGGTCAAATCAATCGCTAGGAATGATCGAGTTCCACTAGCATAAACAAAAGCATCCGCTCCATTGGAATTTCCAAAGATGGAAGCCGGTGCAGAGATTGTGTTATTCACTACGACTGTTCTTCGTTCCACAGTATCCGCCTCGATAGAAATCTGGTACTGAGCTGATCCTAGAGTTACCGCTACATTACCGGTGGCTCCGTCTTGAATAGCATCAGCGTCGATACCTAATGTTAGGGTCTCGCCTGCTGGTAAAGGGAGAGTCGTTGTAATTCTGATAAATTGACTGCTGAGAGTAGCCCCCATTCGAACCACACTCGCGATCGATAGATCGGAAGTTCCGTCATTCAGATGAAACTTCGGAAAAGAACCAGCGTCATTAACAGTCAAGAAAGCCTCGTGCAGTGAAGAGAATGGAATATCCAAATAGAAGACACTATTAGGATCTACATCAATCGCCCCATTCGGAGGAGTCGCGTTTGCAAAATCAAATACCGGAACAACCTCGGTTCTTGGGGTAGTCTGGAAAGTATGAGTAGTGATGGTATTACCTACGTTACCGTCTGTTACGGTTCCAGCAGGAATAGTCACTCTGTACTCATAACCAAACTGAAGAACTCCGTCAGTCAAAAGAATCTGCATATCGGGAGTACCTAGATTAGAAACCTTAGTGATTCCAGCAGTTACCGGAACCCAAGATCCAGGACCAACCGGCTTCTCCTCTAAAACCAACAAAGCTGCATTAGCCTGAAGGTTAGAGTAAGTAGCACTCGTAATCGGAATCGTGATTCTGTCAGTAGTCGGAAAGTGGTAATCTACCGAAGTTCCTGAAGGAGTGATCGGATCGAAAGTAGGTACGGTCTCTGGTAATACTGAATAAGCATCAGATAGGAAATAAGCGTTACCTTGAGTACCATCGTTCAGAAGGCCTGCTGGAAGCTCAACTTTGTAATCCTTACCTGGAAGAACTCCACCTGGGGAATTGTAAGCTACTACCGGAATATGAATTCGGTAAACGCTACTCACGAAAGTCAGATAAGGGTCTCCACCTCTGGTCACTGTACCGGTGTCGGTGAAATTGATCACAGAAACTGATGGGAACTGAGCCATATCCAACTGAAGAATATTAACGAATGGTCCGTTTGAGACCTCAACAATAAATTCTGTGATTAAAGAAGCTGATTCGCTTCCATCAGAATCAATAGTGGTATTAAACACAGGATTCTGCTCATCATCAGTATTAATAGGGTTGGAGGTCGTAGTAGCGTTCGAGAAGGAAAGGTCGGTGACCGATCCGGCAAAAACCACAACTCTGTACTCTGCGTTCTCATACAAACGATAACCATTGGAGGTGTCTAAAAGATCTGAGTGAGTACCGATGTTGAATGCTGTAAATGAATCAAACTGTCGAAAGTCGATCTCTAATCTTGGATATGGAGACGCTCCAGTGTTCAAGTTAATTCTAGTAACATTCAAGTCCCCTTCAAAGAAGGTGGTAGGACTCGTGTACCGTCGAAGCTTGATATCCGCCCCAGGTTCCAGAGTCAATGCTGCGTGCGGACTTGAGGTAATATCCAACCAAAGTTCAGCGATGTCGAAAGAAACATTGTTCGCTGTATCGGTAGAAATCGCTGGGTCGATTACCGGGGTAGCCGCCGCAACCGCTGTAAAGCTATAAGGCTGTGGGGTAGCATTCGGGTAGATGGTATCGATTATAGAACCGGCTCCCATTGTGATATTAATGAGACCGAGAACCACACTACTTACCTCAAGCTCGATCTCAAGAAGAGTCGGGTTCAAAGAAACTGAATCCAGAGTGGCTCCAGATACAGAAATCCCATGAGGGAATGCTCCGTTCAACTGGAGGTTACCGTAACTCGCTGGGGTAATTCCCACAACGATTCTGTTAGATCCGGTGAACTCTTGAATAGCCGCTGAAGCTCCAGAAGGATTGTTCAACGTGCCTAAGTAAGAAGGAGCCGCTGCATCGATGGTGTCGATGGAGTAAGGTCCGGCTACCAAACTGTCCACAGGACCGTCAGTAACAGCACCAACTGCTAGATTTACCTCGTAGGTCTTATCTTGCTGATACCCACCAGTCAACTGAATTCTAAGATACATTCCACTGATGTCCGCAGTAAAAGCTACTGGGACCGCATCCTCAGTAACTGTTATATTACCTGGAACAACCGTCAGAACATCACTTAAACTCGTAGGAGTCGGTGCGTATGCAATATCGTGCATAGAGGCTGTCTGAATCTCAACTCGGAAGTAAGATCCTCCATTGTTGAGAGTAATGTAATCAACATCGGTAGATCCGCTTACTGGATCAGAAGTACCAAACTCCGCTGCGTAATTGAACCTATTCGCTGTAGTGAATGGGAAAGAATAAGGAGTCGAGTTTCCAGTGAAACCGTCCGCAATCGCATCCACCAGGAAGGTCACGTTGTAAGAAGTGGAGTACTTTAGGCCTAGGCCTGAGATAAGAATCTGCTTAAGACCATCGTCGTAGGAAGTAGTGTAATCCACTCCCTCTGCTAAAGGACTTCCGCCTTCGAATATTTGAAGTTTAGAAGAATCGTAATCCAAAGGACCGGAATACGCTAAAGAGTCCACGGTTACTACGATTTGTGAAACAGTCTTGTAGTTTACCACAGATCCTGTCACTGAAGAAGCTGTAAGAACCGGCTCGGCTTCCGCCAGAGTGTTCAGAGTATCAGTGAAAGCAACATGCCCTGAAGTTCCGTCCATGATCGCATCTTGAGGAATAACCACTACATAAGGAGCGTTAGATACTAGATTCTGAACAGGAATCTCAATTCTCTGTAATCCAGCATTGTAAGAAATCGCTCCTGTACCACCGGCGATGTTTGCTGTAGTTCCATTAATAGTCACTCCAGAGAAATCAACAGTAGGAGGATTATTAAAGGTTGGCCCACCTAGTAGGTGAACATAGATTGTACTCAATCCAAAAGCACGATCGCCGTTGTCATTGGTCATATTACCAAGAACAATGTCTGCTTCGTCATCAGTGTTAAATGAGAAATTGGCCAGAGCACTTGTCTCTGCACCGTCAATTACCGCACCTGCTGGAGAATCAAACTCATAAAGAGTGTTCTCATTCAGTTTATTGTCAGGAGTGATGAAGTTAGGAACCAAACTAGGATTCAAAGTCGCGGCCAAGGCCAAATCAATCTCCACCCTCTCAAGAGTAGGATTAACTACAAAATCGATATCCTCAGAAGATCCACCAATCCTGATAGTGAAGAACTTTGATGGATCTCGCTGAAGGTTCAGATAAGACTTACTCAACAAAGGGAAGTAAATGTCAGTGATGTTCACCACATTAGTATCCCCAGAGTTCGTCTGCAAACCACCTGAATACTCAGGTAATTGCTCCGGTGGAGTCATAATCATCTTCGTATCAGCGTCATTACCCCAAACTGAACCTGGGATGTTCGCTAGATCATCATCGATCAAACAATCCGCCTGAATCTCAATATCATAACTCGTATTCGGAGTCATCGTATCAGGAGTCACGTTTAGTTCGATTCTAGAAGCTGATTGATTCCAGACCTTACTAACGAGAGTAAAAGCCCCACCCGTGATGTCGATCTTAGTCGCATCAAAGTAAAGCGTTCTTCCGCTATGGTTAGAAGATATAGGAACTTGGATTTGGCCTAAGAAGTTATGATTGGCATCAGCGGGAATAGTAACTGCTGTTCCGAATGTTGGCTTCACGAACGTGATGATCGATGAAGTCAATAATAAGGAAATTGCAAGATTGTGCTTGTTCCCATTTAGCAAGCCGCCTTCGTCGATCTCCAGAGTATAGGTAGTATTTGGAAGAATTTCGATTGGCAAATGAAGTCTTAAAAAGACTTTTCCGCTTTCTGAAGGTCCAACTAAATCACCTGGAATAAGCTCGGGCTCGGCGGTTAGAGTAACTTCTTGGCTGGTAGCATCCAAAAGTCGGATCTTATCGGGAATAAGAGCAAGAACTCCATTAGAAGGGAAAACCTCCACATGGTAGTAAGCCTCAGTCGAAGAAATCGAAGTAGCTCCTAAATCAATAGTAGGAGCAACCGTATCTCCGGCTGTAGGAGTAACTGTATCTAGAAAACTACCAAATAGTCTCCAGAGCTTCTCAGAACTCCAAGTCTTTCTCTTATTCGTCGAGGATAGATCATCGACTACTGCATCTTCGGGCCATAAATCAGGATTCTGTCTTGTCATCGTAAAACCTTTGAAATGAAATTGACAATACGCTTCAGAAGTTACCGTTTTATTAAAGAATTAAAATCGGCTCCGGGAGCATTCCCAAATTCAAAGAGAAGGGTTATCCTGGGACCCATTAATTTTCTCCGTGAAAGGAGACCACCAACGAGCATAACAAAACAGACCTAACGGTCCTCTAAATTCTTATTCAACAAACCAAAACAGGCTCTATGTCTGATTTGATGGGTGGTCAGTCCTGTTTCTTGATTAACATATTGAGCAACCTCAGACGTTCCAATACTTGCATAATTTCAGCTTTCTAACGCACCGGTCGCGGGCTTACGCTCGATTCGTTTAATTTAAAATGACCTGGGTGAATTGCATTCAGACCATTCCCTCCGGTCCCAGCACTGTTTCTGGTTCTACAGCCCGGTACTAGAGCGGGGATCTAAACCAATCGCTCGGGTTGCTGGTAGGTTTTCTCGTTCCTGGTCCAGCGATTCTTACGCTATTTTCTCTGCCTAGTTTCTAGGACTTGATCTCGCCCAGTTTCCTGGGACTTGAACTGCTTTTGAGTCTTTGGCCTTCTTCGTCTCAATCGGGCCTCGGCGGACCGGGGTGGACATTATCGGCAAATTACTCTTTTCCGCTCAGGGAGCCAGTTTCAGGCTCCTCCTCCGATACTTTCCAGTACCAGAATACTAGTAGATTGTTTACCACTATTTTTATTAATATTCAGATCCCTCAGAATGTGGTTACGGCCAGACCTAGTACC
>Ga0129345_1000185_pt1 | contig 21975 bp, 25 predicted proteins | sample CPBDNA_FD_94425 | JGI IMG/M metagenome (GOLD analysis project Ga0129345, IMG submission 94425) | Freshwater to marine salinity gradient microbial communities from Chesapeake Bay, USA - CPBay_Sum_20_0.8_DNA | ecosystem: Environmental > Aquatic > Marine > Coastal | place: USA: Chesapeake Bay...
CTTAATTAACAGAGAAGCAAACTTAATTGCACAAAGAACAAGAAGAGGTGCAGGTAACTGGGTGGTTATGTCCCCAACAGCACTTACTGTTCTACAATCAGCGACAACATCAGCGTTCGCAAGAACAACTGAAGGTACATTTGATGCACCAACTAACACTAAATTTGTTGGTACATTAAACGGCTCAATGAGAGTATATGTAAACTCATATGCTTCTGATACAGCTAACGTACTTGTAGGTTACAAAGGCCCAGGTGAAGTAGATGCGGCGGCGTTCTATTGCCCATACATTCCACTAATGAGCTCAGGCGTTGTTATTGATCCAGCGACTTTTGAACCAGTAGTAAGTTTCATGACAAGATATGGTTATGTTGAGTTAAACAACACAGCATCATCACTTGGTAATGCGGCTGACTATATGTCAAAAATCTCAGTAGCAAACTTATCATTTGTGTAATCCACAAACAAGTTAAACATTATAAGCCTCCCAGGAAACTGGGGGGCTTTTTCTTTATTAGTAAAATTTCCACAACTAAATAAATATAGTATAAGGAGTGGAGTATAAATGCCAGCAAAAGTTATTAGAAGATCGTCAGGTACAGTTACATTTGATGCAAATGTTAGTTTTGTAAATGATTTATTAGCAATCAATACAACTGATCTTACAACAACAGACTCTGTGATTACTGTTAACACAGGACAAGGCACAGTGCCAGGTTCAGGCTCTGGTATAGAAGTTGAATCAGGTAGTTCTGTAGCAGGAAGTATATTGTATACATCATCTGCTGGAAATGGCACTTGGACATTTTCAGGTGAAGGAACTTCATCAGTTGACTTTAACAATGCTACATTTAATAATTTTTCAATTGGTACAGTTGCTAATTTAGATGTTTCATCAAATTTATCAACACCAGGAGCAAATATAACAGGTGGTTATATAGATTCAACAGCAATTGGCTCTACTACTCCATCAACAGGTTCATTTACAGATTTAACAGCAACAGGCACAGTATCAGTTGGTTCACTTTCTGGAACAGTTCTTACTGGCGATGTAACTGGTAATTTAACTGGAAATGTATTAGCGGCCAACACAGATGTAATTTTAAATGTCAGTTCAAGTCCGGCAATGCTGACAGGACAAGTTTCAAGTTTAAATAATCACACAACTACAAATTTATCAGAAGGTACAAATCTTTATTACACAGATACAAGATTTGACAATAGATTAGCAACTAAAACAACAGACAATCTAAATGAAGGCGCAACAAATTTATATTTTACAAATACTAGAGCAGATGCTCGTATCGCCGCGGCAAACTTAACTGATTTAAACAATGTAACTATTACTAGTGCAAACTCAGGAGAATCGCTAGTATGGAATGGCAGTGCTTGGATCAATCAAGCTCAAGCACAAAACACAGTTAACAGTGTAGTTGACACAGACAATTCAACAACAGCCATATCAGGTGCAACATTACAATCAGAAGCGGCATCAGGATTAGCAGTATCTGTTAATCCAGCTAGTAATTCAAATAAAATTTTAATTACAGCACACACAAAATATCAAATACAATCAAGTTCAGGTACAACTGCTTTTTATATTAGATTATATAGAAACAAAGGCCTAGTTGGAGAAACTTTATTAGCAGAAGATACAGTTTATGAATCAGCTAATAATCCAACAATTTATCAAAGTAATTTTAATGTGCATGATACACCTGGTGGCTCAGCAACTTATTCTGTTTATTATGATGCTTCAACAGCCAATGGTACTTTAACACCTAATCCGGCACATTCAGATTCATCAGCATCACAGGGTTACATTTCAGCAACGGAAGTAAGAATAACAAGTTTAGAAATAGTTGAAGATACTACTCCTCAACTTGGTGGCCAATTGGATGCACAAACAAACAAGATTATAAATTTAGGTACACCTACAAACAGCACAGATGCTTCAACAAAGCAATATGTTGATAATCAGATAGCCAACGTTAATATCACAGGAATTAATGATATTGGTGATGTTGACACTACTGGAGCTGTATCAGGATCAGTTTTAAAATATGACGGAGCAAATTGGACTGTAAACTCAGATATTGACACAGGTTTATTAAACATAATTGAAGATACTACTCCTCAATTAGGAGGCCAATTAGATCTTAATTCAAATAATATTACAGGCACTGGTAATATTGATATCACAGGAAATGGTGATTTTGGAGGAGATGTAACAGTTTCTGGTAATATTGATATCACAGGAAATGGTGATTTTGGAGGAGATGTAACAGTTTCTGGTAATTTAACTGTAAGTGGAAGCACAACTACAATTGATGTAACTCAGTTAGAAGTTGATGATCCAATGATTTATTTGAATCGAAATGCCGGCAATGCTGGTAATAACACAGTTGATAGTGGTATATTAATTGAAAGAGGTAGTACTGAAGATCATGCTGGTATGATTTGGCAAGAATCTTCAGACACATTTAAATTTTTTACATCAAATGCAATTACTAGTTTAACAACACTAGTTTCAAATATTTCTTTAGCAAACATCGAGGCTAATGTTGCAACTGTAACTGCAACAACGGCTCAATATGCTGACTTGGCTGAGCTTTATACAACAGATGCTGAATATTCAAGAGGTACAGTTCTTGTGTTTGGTGGAGATGCAGAAGTAACAGCGTCAACACAACGAATGGATCATAGAGTCGCTGGAGTGGTTTCACATGAACCAGCATACTTAATGAACAGTTGTGAAGAAGGCATGACGGTACCAGTAGCATTAAGAGGTAAAGTTCCTGTTCTTGTCAAAGGACCAGTAGCAAAAGGCGACTTGATTGTGACCAGTGACGAATCAGGAGTTGCCGAAGCACATGACGGCATTTGTAATTCAGCTTTTGAAATTGGTAAATCTTTAGAAGACGATGAAACAGAAAATTTAACTAGATTAATATACTGTGTAATTTAGTCGTACTTAAATTTTTTATCGCTATATTTTATTTGATATTCTAAAAAAACAGCACTCCATTTTTTCATATCTTGTTTCATTTCTTGTGTATGATAGTATGTCATTGGAAAAGAAAAAAATTCAAATGTTTTTTTAGTTTGAATATATCTTTTTTCTAATTCGTTTAATGATTTAAGATCTGATTTAATATCTTGTATTAATTTTTCAATAAATTCTCTATCTTTAATTTTGCTAATAACAAATTTATGATCAGCATTATCTTTATCGTAAATAATATCAATTTCTTGTATTTCAAAATATAAAGCTCGCACTGGATTTATATTTTTATGATATTTTTTTAAAACAGAAGGAAAAATATATTTTCTATCACATGTTTTTAAGTTGTTTGTTATAGTATAATAAATATCTTCTAAATCGTATCTTAGTTGCAGATCAAGTTCTGCAGAATTGTTTATATGTTTCTGAAAAGCAGACACAATAAGTTTGTAATATTCTCTAACATCGTTTCTTGATAGGTTTGAAAAAAAGTCATAGAACTTCTGTTTTGAAATACCGTTTTTATCTAAATATGATGCAAGATCTTTATTTACAGTTTGATTCTTTTCAAACTGTTGAAAACCTTCAATTAATTTAATTTGATGTATATGATATACTTTGCCCATAACTGTATTTAATTTTGGTCAAGTATCTTATAAAGTTTTTTTATATTGTCGTTATTACCTAGTGTAATTTTAGCACCGTTGTGCAACGGTTTAGGATAATGACCAATCTTTACCCAAGCATAGCCATTGCTTTCATCATTTAATGTTGGAATAAATTCTTTGGGTGTAACAATGACGTATGTATAGTATTTAAAACCGTTGTCTTTTGATTGAAAAGTATCTAAAGGATTTAATTTTTCCATAGGTGGAACAAATCCCATTTCTTCTTTTAACTCTCGTCTCAAAGCATCTAGTGGTAATTCATTCTTTTCAATTTTGCCACCCCAGAAGCTCCATGTGTTTGGATAAGAAACTTCTTCGCTTCTTAAGTTAAGTAAAATTCTTTTTGTATCTTTTGCAATAAATGTTGTTCCGACCGCAGTGTACATAATATTCCTTTTTTGTTATTGTACAATATTTCATGTCTATGGTGCAAGTTCTAATTTCCAGTATCCTCGATTATATTGTCCTCTGTGACTATCAATCCATTGTGATCCGGTCCATTTATATTGTATGCCTGTTGTTGTGTTTGTAACGTATTCAGCACTAGTGGTTTCAGATGCATCAAATACTCTAATCCACGCTCCGTTGCTATATTCAATGATATCATTTTCTTCACAAGCAAAACCGCCAAAACCAGTATGATCTGCAACTATTGGATTAACAACTAGATATCTCTGACCGCTCATAGCCAGTGGTAATGTATTACCTGGATATGTAACTTCAGGATCAATTATTTTATCTATAGCAGATTGTGTATTTGATGGCAGTGTGCTAGTATCTAATGTGAATACTAATTTGTTTGCTTCTGTAGGATGATATGCTAGAGTACCATATATTAAATCACTAGTTGATTCTACATCATCAGAATGATTCAATATTAATTTTGATATACCATCTTGTAATTGACCATATACATCTAAAAATTCTTTCCAGCTTTTATTCTCGTTAGCACCATAGGCTCCTAAAAGAGTAACCTCGTTACCACTAATTGATATCTGTGCATTTTCTGGTGTAATAATTTGTGTTGATATTTGTCCTGGAAATTGCTCAAAGAAGTCAATAAATCTAGGATCATAATCTAAATCATCAATTGATTCTGTACTGTTTACTCTTGCAACAATCTGTTTAATAATTGATTGTTTTTTAACTTTTGCTGGAGGGTTAATCCAGATAGGTAAACTAAAAGTTAAGGTTGCAACATCAAGTTGCGTGTCTACGCCTTGCGGAACAGCTCTTGAACTCCAATTAATATCAATTAATTCTACGTTAGTGATATTAGTCCAATCTAAAGGGTTATCGTTTGATTGTAGTTCCACAGCAGGATTAAACAATGTAAGAATTTGTTCTAGTAGTTGCATTTTTTGATCTGTGTTAGAACACCATATGTCGATAGCCATATTTAAATTATACGGAACCGGCATAAATCGTTCAACAGTATAAGTGTTACCAATTTCGTGTAAGTATGATTCATTAGCACTATCATATTTTCTTTCTGATACTTGTACTTTATCTACTAGTCTAGGGTCTTGCAATCTATCTCTAGCAAGTTGTAAGTTTGCAATATAAACAGACATAAAAGGCGCTGAGTTCATAACATTTTCTGAATTATGTCTTTGTAAATGCGAAACCATTCTTGATGCATCGGCGTATCTTACCGGAACTCTAATAAAAGATTCACTATCAGAATTATCTTTTTTTCCAACTTGAATAGAAAAATTATCAAAAATTCTGATAAACTGTAAGATATATCTTCTTATCTGTTGATCGTACCAATAATCCATATTAATCAGCCACCTGTGTATTTTTACCTTTTAAAGATTTTTTTAAAATCTTTTTATAGGTCTTTTTCATTTTTTTCTTATCATGTTGCAAACAAGATGACAAATATTCTTTAATTAGTTTTATAGTTTTCATTTTAATCCGCCTTGGGTGGTATCACCTTACTTAAATTTTGTTTCTCTTGTCCATCGTCAGTTACTAATGAAGATGAAGTATTGTTAATAAAACTATCAAGACCTTTATTACTTGATGTGTATAGACCTCTTAAATTATCTGAAATTTTGATAAATCTTGATCCTTCTTTTCTAAATAATCTACTTGGATGATAGTCAGTACGTAAAACATAATCACCTTCTTGCAAAGAATTTGGAAAACTGTTTCCGGTATGAGCAATTGAAATAGTTTTACCTGGTGTTCCGTCTTGTGCTTTTGGATTAACTTTGTGCATATCTTCCTTAGACACATATAAATGACCAACATCTACTCCTTTTGTTGGAACATGTCTTTCTGCTTCGTTAATTACAGCATCATTGATATTAATTTCTGACTGGTAAGTTGAAATAATATTTTTTAAATCGTCGGCATTTTCGCCACTGCCGAGTATATCTCTAAATTCTTGTGTATCTTGCATTGCAGTTGCTTTGCATCTCCATACATGCGGCCACCATCCTGGGTCGTATCCTTCTTGTCCTCTAGCAGTATCTTCTACAACATAAAATTTATTAATAGCTAAGTTCTGTGAAGGTGTAAATGAAGATACTGTCTCTGTTGCAGTGCTTGTTTCACCAGTAATAGTTTCGTTAACACTAAACAAACCATCTGTTGTAATTCTTAATGTTTTAGCATTGTGATTATATTCAATAATAGTACCAACAGTACCTGATGTTCCGCCAGTAATGGTTTCCCCTTTTCTAAATTTTTTTGTTGGCTTATTTGATAATGTTATCATAGCCGCTTCTAATCTTAGATCGTCTCGCAAGTGTGGTAATTCAAAAACATCACCTGGCATGATTTTTCTGCCAAGACTTTCAACCATGCTGTTTAAATGAAATGTGATATAAATTACATCACTGGTTTGAAATAAACCAAATTGTGTTAAATCAAAATCTTGATCATTAAGAGAATAACTTCCTCTCAAATCGTATACATCTGTATCGTATTTTCTATCACGATTTTCTAAAAACAATAAATCTTGTATATTAGCAGGTCCAACTGTGCTATTCTTTGGTTGATCGTGTGAAATACTATCTGTATTCACATGGGGACCTAGGTATTTGTGTACAAATACCCCCGTACCGCCTGCATACAGGTGTTCTTTTACTACACGATCAATTAATTTGTAGTCATTACCTTTATCTGGTTTCCATAAGCTAATTCTTGGCATATCTAATCCTTATAAAAGTATTTATTGTATTTGTCTCTTTATATAAATAGTATTAACATGGCAACACAGAAAACAAACAGACAAGAGCTTATAACAGATATTCGTAACATCTTAGGCGATGGTATGGTAGATGTCGAGCTGGATCCAAAGCACTACGACCAGGCTATTGATCTTGCAGTTGACAAATATAGGCAAAAAAGTTCAAATTCTACCGAAGAAGCGTATATTCATCTAGAATTACAACCAGACGTACAAGAATATACACTTGCATCTGAAGTAATTGAAGTTAGAGAAATATTCAGAAGATCTGTAGCAGGATCATCAAGCTCAGTAGATTTAGATCCATTTGAACTAGCATACACTAATCTTTACTTCTTACAAGGTGGAAGAATTGGTGGATTGCTAACATGGGATGCCTTTGCTCAATATCAAGAAACAGTTAAACGACTATTTGGTGGATATTTAAACTTTAAATATGTTACAGAAAAGCATAAACTAATATTAATGCGAAGACCTAGACAAAAAGAAAATGTATTATTACAAGTTTATATGGAAAAACCAGTTGAAACGTTAATTGATCAAAGATACAGTAGACCGTGGATACGAGATTATGCTCTTGCACAATGTAAAATGATGTTAGGCCAAGCATACAGCAAATATAGTACATTACCAGGTGCCGCTGGAGGAGTTTCATTAAATGGTGCAGATTTAAAAAATGAAGCACAAACATCTATAGAAAAACTTGAAAGAGAAATTGAAACTTATGGTACTGGCGAAGATCCGTTAACTTTTGTTATTGGATAAAATCTAAAAAATCTCTTGACGAAATATAAATTTACTGTTAATATAAACTTATGATTGTAGGAATAGTTGGTTTCATAGGTGCAGGCAAAGATACTGTAGCAGAAGTTTTTAGAGAAAGCGGTTATAAGCATGAGTCTTTTGCCGACCCTTTAAAAGATGCTGTTGCACACGTTTTTGGTTGGCCTCGTACTATGCTTGAAGGCAACACACCGCAAAGTAGAGCATTTAGAGAATCAATTGATCCATGGTGGAGCAGTAAATTGGGTCTTAGAAAGTTTACCCCTAGACTTGCACTCCAATTAGTTGGAACTGAAGTTTTTAGAGATAGTTTTAATCCAAATATTTGGCTTTACAGTATGGAAAATAGATATGTTGCCAGCGGTATGAAGCCTACAGTTATCAGTGACTGTCGTTTTAAAAACGAAGTTGGCTTGATCAAAGCACTTGGTGGTTTTATTGTAAAAGTACAAAGAGGAAAAGAACCTCACTGGTATTCAATGGCAGTTGAAGCCGCGTCAGGTGATCAATTTAGTCAACATAGTTTAGCAGAGATGGGAATACATCAAAGTGAATGGGATTGGGTAAATCAAAAAATTGACTTTGAGATTCATAATAATTCTACAATAGAAGATCTTCGTTTGCAAACTCAACAAGTTATTGAAAGAATAAAATCACACAAAAAAGGTTGACAGAACAGTTAACCTATCGTACTATAATAAAACACTTAGAAACTTCCATTTACAGACAGAAGGAAACAAAAAAATGTCAGAGCAATTCGTTAGCGAATTTTTTGGCCTTGTGAAGAAGTCTAAGCCTCAGCACATTGAGGCATGTATCAATAAAAATAAAAAAGACGGCCGTGTTGACCAAATAGGTTTTTACAACACAACTTCCAAAGAATATATAATTTATCACACCAAAGACTTGAGCAGATTATGTATGAAAGAACTTCGAAATTTTCTTAAAACATAGGTAGAATACAATGTATACTGAATACGAGTATCATGGGTTTCAGTATTCGTTAGATTATGATACTGATCCTGATGATGGTACAAGAAAGAACTGGCACATTGTTACTAATCCACACGGAGAAAAATTAACAACAGCAGACATTGATTGGTCACCTTATAAGGTACCAACATATGATGAATTTGTTGAAGCAGTTCAAGAATATTTAATTACAGAGCATCTGCGTAGTTATTACGACAGTAATTTTAATATAAGGAGTATAGAATAATGGCTGACCGTTTTGATCTTGAAGAAAAAATTATGCGAGCCAGTTGGGTATTAGAAGATATTCGACTCTTACGTGATCGTTACAATCAAAAAGATTTTACATGGGATGAGCTTGACAATTTTCTAATGGCGTTAGAAACACTGTATCAACATAGATTTGATGATCTTGATGATATGATGTGTCAAGTGTTTGAACTTAATGAATATGCACCAGACGACAAAAAACAGAAACGAGAACCTGTGTTTGAAAAAGGATATCCATCGTATGGTGCAGTTAATCGACAACCATTTTTATCAGCTGATGAGCAAGAAAAGGTAGATAACTTTTATAAAGATATTGAACATGATAAAAAGTTTAAACCTAATACAGATCTGCAATCAACGTTTGATTTTAAAATGTGATTAGTATGAATGCCTCTGTGGTGGAATTGGTAGACACAACGGACTTAAAATCCGTCGACACTTACAGTCGTGCGAGTTCGAGTCTCGCTGGAGGCACCAATTATAGCAGTGTAGTTTAATGGTAAAACAGCGGGCTTATACTCCGTAGCAACAGATAATTGGCTGATCTCGGTTCGAATCCGGGCACTGCTACCATACTAAATATCATGCATGAAATTAATTTTATTATGTTTTTTACTGATATTAAGTGCCTGTGCAGGAACACTTACAGATTGTGAGTTTAAACCGTCTGCAACAGTAAACAATGATTTTGATATTGAAAAACCTTTACAAGACCAAATTCAACCCGAAACTAAAGTAACTTGTACTTACTAATCTGGTAGTAAATCTCCTTGAGACCATCCTATTTCTTCCATGCTTTTAATACGACTACAGTTAGCACATATTGTTTTTAAATTATCCCAACTAGAATTTTTTAAATTACCATCAATATGATAAACATCCATTTGTGATGGATGCTTAGATTTAAAACCACACTTTTCACATATACTTTTCTTTCTATAACCACTTTTAACCCAGGAATAGTTGTATTTTGTTTTTTGCCCAGCTTCTGTTTTTATACACTGATCACACTTTTTCCTATAATATATTTTATCATTGCGTTTATAGTTAAAAGCCGCTGGCCTAATTTTACAGTGTACGCATAAAGGTCTAATATGTTTTAAATCGTTTTTCATGGTCATACTATAGTTATTTAATACCTTTAAAGGGAATGTAGTTAAGCCATTTTTTATCAATAATGGCTAAATATCAATATAGATTAATAGATATAAGCACAATATAGTGCTTATGTACAGTAGGGAGAATAAAACATGCCAACTTTAGTATCACCAGGTGTATCAGTTTCAGTCATTGACGAATCAATGTATGCATCAGCTGGTCAAGGTACAGTACCTTTAGTAGTTGTTGCTACTGCACAGGACAAAACAGATCCAAGCACAGGCAATACTGCTGTTGGAACAACTTCAGCTAATGTAGGGAAACCATTTTTGGTTACCTCGCAACGAGAACTGGTTACAACTTTTGGCGAACCATCATTTAAATCATTACAAGGCACAATGCTACATGGTGATGAAAGAAATGAATATGGTTTGCTATCAACTTATTCATATTTAGGAATCTCTAACAGAGCGTATGTTATCAGAGCAGACGTTGATTTAGATCAGTTAGAAGGTTCATCAACAGCACCAAAACTTGCTCCAGCAAATGGAACATATTGGTTAGACACAGTTAATACAGACTGGGGTCTGTTTACAGCAAATACAACATCAAGTGACTGGGAAAAATTAAAACCGACAGTGTTACTTGACACACCAGGCACAGCGGGTGGAAATGTTGCTAGTAACGGTGACCCAGCTACAACTTACGGTCAAGATTTAGATTATGCACTAGTGGCTTCAACTTCACCAGCTAGACTTTATCAAAAAGTCTCAGGTACATGGGAAGTTGTTGGATCACCATCATGGAAAACAGCAACAAGTGCCAATGTTTACATTCAGCCAGGTACAGGTACAGCACCAACTGTAGCCGTATCTGGTAGCTATAAAGATGTTTGGTTAAAATCAACATCTGGAGGCCTAGGTGCAAACATTGTAATGAAATCTTACAGTACCGGAACAGGTTCGTGGTCAACTATATCTGCTAACGTTTATTCAAGAGATGATGCGGCAACTGCCACAGAAGGTAGTAGTTTAGCAACTAATGATGTATACGTTAGATTTGATGACTTCGAAGACGGTAATATTGCAAATGAATTAAAAGCAAACTTTACATCAACTGCATCAACATTATCATCATCAAGTTTTGGTAAAACTTCAATTGAAGCATACAGTGGTGCTTCAGCTACTCCAGAAATTCAATACGAAGTAAGAGTTAGAGGATCAGGAGTATCAACTGTAGCAAGTGGTAACGCTACATCATTACACGGTGGTGTTGCAACAGGTGGTTCAAATACAGCAATTAGATTTGAATTAAATGGTCAAACAATTACAGTTACAGCGTCAGCAGGTGCTGGTAATCCAGCTACATTGAGTGACATTGTTACTGCAATTAATAACACATCTACACTAGCTTCAGCAAACATTGTAGCTGATATTGATTATGTAAGTGCTACAAGACAGTATTTGAGAATTACAAGATCAAATGGATACGCAGTATACATTCAAGATGGTGCAGACGACACAAATATTAAAGGTGTGTCAACAGCAGATCTTGGATTTACTGATAATACATCATCTGGTTCATCAGCATTTTATTATAAATCACTTTGGAAAGATGCAACATACGAAGCATCAGCTTCAGCACCAACATCAAATCCAGTAAATGGAACTATGTGGTATAAAACTGAACAAGATGCTGACATATATATTGCAGAAAATGATGGCGGCACTATGAAATGGTTAGCGTATGCTAACTCAAAAGACAGATACGATGCAAATTCTGTAGTATCAGGTGGATTAAGAGATCTACAAATGGTGTCAGGTGAGCCAACTACACAGTCAGACGGTACAGCACTTGTAGATGGTGATGTTTGGATTGACACTGATGAATTAGATGTATATCCAAAAATTTACAAATATAATGCATCAACAAGCAAATGGGTATTACTAGACAATGCAGATCAAAGCACAGCATCAGGTGTTGTGTTTGGTGATGCAGTAGGTAATCCGGGAGGAGCAAACGAAGATGATCAAGATTGGGGTTCAGCATACTCTAACTTCCATTCAGATGCTCCAGATCCAGCAGTATATCCAGTAGGAATCTTACTATTCAATACAAGACTATCAGGTTATAACGTTAAGAAGTATACAACAAATTACACATATGACAACACAAACAATGGTAATATTTGGGTAACTGCTTCAGGTTTAAGCACTGATGGATCACCGTACATGGGTAGAAAAGCTCAAAGAAATGTTATTGTAACTGCAATGCAAGGTGCATTACAAGGCAACGATGACATTAGAGCAGAATCAAGATTCTTCAATTTAATTGCGGCTCCTGGTTATCCAGAACTGCTAGATGAAATGATTACATTAAGCACAGACAGAAAGCTAACAGCATTTGTCTTAGCTGATACACCATTCAGACTAGCACCAGACGGAACATCAATACAAAACTGGGCAACTAATGCCAACAATGCACCAACAAATGGTGAAGATGGTTTACTATCAGGTTCTGCTTATGCTGGACTTTATTATCCATCAGGATTTACTTCTGATTTAACAGGCAACAACGTGGTTGTTCCACCAACTCATATTGCTATGAGAACACTAGCATTTAATGATCAGGTGGCTTATCCATGGTTTGCACCAGCTGGATACACAAGAGGACTAGTAGATAACTCAACTTCAGTTGGTTATATTACTAGCGAAGAAGAGTTCCAAGCAGTAACATTGTCAGAAGGTCAAAGAGATACACTATACGCTAATAAAATAAACCCAATTGCGTTTATTCCAAATAGAGGTTTAGTTGTATACGGACAAAAGACATTGTCACCAGTTGCATCAGCATTGGATAGAATCAACGTTGCAAGATTGATTGTTTACTTAAGATATCAACTTGATAACTTGGCAAAACCATTTTTGTTTGAACCAAATGATAGAATTACTAGAGATCAAGTAACTGATACTTTCAATAGATTTATGGAAGATTTAGTTTCTAAGAGAGCACTATATGATTTCTTAGTAGTCTGTGATGATTCAAACAATACAGGTGCAAGAATTGATAGAAACGAATTGTGGATTGATATTGCTATTCAACCAGTAAAAGCAATTGAATTCATCTACATTCCGTTACGTATTAAAAACACTGGGGAGAGCTTAACAAGTTAAGCAAATGAACTAAAGGGGTAAGCAAACCTTATCCCTTTAATTTACCTTTAAAAGTGTACAAATATTTTTGTATAAACTGATAAAGAGTAAATACTAATATTAAGGAGAGCAGACAAAATGGCAACACTTTCAAAATTTGGTGTACCAATAGACGGTGCTACAGGTAGAGGCGGTATTCTACAACCAAAACTTAAATATCGTTTTAGAGTTAGATTTACTAACTTTGGTAACCTAGGTGCGTCACCTCTGCAATTAACCCAGCAGGTTATGTCAGTTACAAGACCAAAAATTAACCATGAAGAAGTGCCAATTCATTCATACAACTCAGTTGCATATATGCAAGGCAAACACACATGGGAAGCTGTCAATGTAACACTTAGAGATGATATTAACAATAACATTTCTAAACTTGTTGGTCAACAAGTACAGAAACAATTAAACCACTTTGAACAGACATCAGCAACATCAGGTTCAGTTTATAAGTTTGGAACTAAAATTGAAATCTTAGATGGTACTAATGATACTGAATTAGAACAATGGGATTTAGAAGGTTGTTTTTTACAAAATGTTGATTATTCAGACGGTGATTATGCAGTATCAGAACCAGTTCAAGTTATCTTGACATTGAAATATGATAATGCAATACATCAAGCACCAGGTGATACTTTATTCCCTCTATTTGGTTTAGGTGGCGCAGGCGGATTAGTATAATAATTACTAATCTTCAAAGCCCACAAGACGGAGTATAGGAATATGGCAGTTTTAAAACCAGCTAATAGAGCCGCGAATCTTTATCTTCGCGGCTCGAATCACGACCCGGCTCCGAGACAAGCACATCAGTTTATTGTAACTTTTAGCATGTATCAAATCTCGGTTCCCGAACATTTGAGAACTCTATATAGCGAATTAAATGAATACAGAGATAGATTACATTTTCTTGTAAACACAGTTGATCAACCAAAGTTCACAGTTGATCAAACAGTTCTTAATCAATATAACAGAAAAAGAGTTGTAAACAGATCAGTATCTTTTGATCCTGTTACTTTTAGAATGTATGATACCCACGATGGGTTGGGATTAAAGTTTGCAAAACTTTTATACGAATTTGAATTTGAAAGTGCTAGATTAACACAGAAAAAAAGTGGAATATCTGGCGAACCTAGATCAGAAGATCATAACTATAATAGAAATTTATATCAAACAGAAGACCAGTTTGTAAAAACACATCATTTTGGTCTTGCTACACACAGAAATTTTCACAGTAGATTATTAAAACACATTGACATATACCAAGTAGCAGGTGCTATGTACAGTAAAACAAGAGTAATATACCCAAGACTTGCAAGATTTGATATGGATCAATTGGATTATGCGTCAAGTGGTGTAGTTAATTTGAGTTTTGGTTTTACATACGAAAACTTTTTGATTGATCAGATTGCACAACCACTTGATTCAGCTGAAACAGAATATCCATTAAAAGAAATGTTTGAAGAATCAGCCGGCGACTTTTTAGATACACCGGCATCAGTTACAAGTGAAAAGCCACAAGCAATTAGTAAAAAAGATGACAAAGAAGGTGCAGATGGCGACAAAGGTAAACTTAGTGATGCTAAAACACAAGCATCATTAAATCAAGTTGGTAATTCAATTGCTTCCGCTGGAAATCAGATTGTAACTGGCGTTGGTAATGCAAAAGCAAGTGTAGTAAACAAAGTTAAAACAGGTACAAAAAGTGCAGTTGGTTACTTTACAGGAAATTAATAATGGCAATTAATCAAGTAAGAAATAGTACATCAACAATTGAATCTTTAGGAGGCATTGGACAGATAGTTACTTCTTTTGGTACTATTGCAAAAAAAATTACAGGAGGCCAACCTCAAAATCAATCACAAGATATTACAAGTTTAATGTTATCTAATTTGTCTTTAGAAGAAGAAACAATTAACCCAAGACAGTATGAAATTATTAAAGGTATATTTCAAAAATATACAGACAACGAATCTCTTTTAGAAGCATACACACTTTTGGCCTTAGATGCAATTAATAAGTTTAGAGTAAGATTTACTGATTTAGTTGAAGAAACAGATAGTAATTCTTTACAGTTCACTGAAGTTGGTATTGCACTATTAAATCTATATAGACCTCTAACAAGCCAAGTAGCTAGAAGAAAAACAGACATAGAAATGAATACAAACAAATTTGTTAAGCGTCAAATTATTGCTTAAATAAGTTTGTTATGAAATTTCATCAAGGTATATATCAGGTCAAAAACGACCAAAAGTATATAGGTTCAAGAGCACCAAGATTTAGATCTAGTTGGGAATTAACTTTTATGAGAATGTGTGATTCGCATCCAAATGTTATACAATGGTCAAGTGAACCTGTAAGAATTCCTTACAAACACCCATTTACTGGAAAACAATCTATGTATGTACCAGATTTTTTGATGATATATATTAATAAAAAAGGTAGAAAAATTGCTGAGCTAATAGAAATAAAACCCAAAAAGCAAACCACTTTAGAAAGTATCAAAAGCCAACAAGATAAAGTAAATTATTTAATTAATAGATCAAAGTGGATGGCGGCAGGCGAATGGGCAAAGAGGAAAGGAATTAGATTTAGGGTCTTGAATGAAGATTCAATCTATGTTATAAAGTAAATTATGTCAGTGAAAACAGGAGGCCCAATTACATCAACGTCTGGTTACCCACCATGGACAAAATTTTGTTTAGTAAATGGAATAAAATTATTAGCACTGCCAACGTTAGGTGGTGCAACAGCAGTATCAGATGCATGGATTAAAAAAGTTGCAAAGACAGTGCAACTGATGTTTGGGTCAGGAGCATCAATCAACACCACAAATCAAAACGACACTATGAATCAAATGGCACAGTCAAGCACATCACAGTTACTCGGTTATTCAGGACCAAGTTCCTACACACCAAGCATAGTGGCAGATAATGCCAATGACAACTATCCAGGAATTGATTATACAAAGTATACAAATCCAAATGTTGATTTTATTTGGGAAGTATCAGCAGGCAATGGGGCAGTGATGGAAGTTGTTGAACACTTGTTACACACAATCACAGTGTTTGGCCTACAACAAACATTTTCAACTAAGATGAATCAAATGAATCAAACAAGTGATATTTACAATGCTATGCAACAGGCAAGAACCACAAATGGATCAGATGGCAATCCAATATTTGACACGTCAGGATATTCAGGTGACTTTGCCAACGATGCAGATTTCAGAGCATTGTTAATGCGAGAATATTACTACTTGTTAGTTGCGGCTGAATGGAATTACATATCAACGTTTTCAACTTCAATGGCACCAGAATGGAATGATAGTGCAATTAATTCTGCAGGAGTACAAACATATAACTCGCTAGGACATCAATTATATTTAGACACCGCGGCAAAAGTTTTGACAGCACCCAACACAACAACAATGTCAACTATATTTGCTTCCGGTGATAACTCAGGATACCAAGCAGATTATGAACATATTACAGCGTCTGGCGGTATAACTTTTAGTGGTGGTGCAATACTTGGATAAATAGTAATATAGGTACTTAATATGAATAAAAAATTAGAAAAAACATTTGATTTACCAAGCATGGAAGATGCTTTGCAAGATTTTAACAATTACATTGAGGAGACTGTTTTGTCAAAACCATCAAACGCTGTAGAAGATGACAGCATTGATACTAAAGACTTAGATCGTTCTAATGCGGCCGCATATGAAGAACTACAAGAAGTAAACACTGAAGAACAAAAGATTATAAAAAAAGCTCTCACTACTGCTGAAAAAATTGATAAAGCATTACCACTGGTGAAAGATTTAGAAAGCCATGACAGTGACATGGATGGCTATGCCACAGAAGCAATGAAAAGTTATAGAGAACTAATGGATTTGGGTATGAATTCTGAATCAAGACATGCTGGTAAGATGTTTGAAGTTGCTCAAACCATGATGAAAAACGCCATTGAAGCCAAAAATGCCAAAGCTGATAAAAAACTGCGTATGATAGAATTACAACTTAAAAAGCAAAGAGTTGATCAATGGGAGCAAAAATCAGGGGGTCCTACAGACGATTTTATTGAAGGAGAGGGCTATATTGTAGGAGATCGCAATAAATTGTTAGATCAATTGATTCAAAAAGTAAATGAAAACGACAAGGATGATAAATAATAGTATGAAAAGTTTTAAAGAATACCTAGCAGAAGCTGTACAGGAAAATCCAATTAGGATTAAAATAGCCTGTGACGTAACTGATGACATGATGGACATAATTGAGCGTGAACTTGAAAGATACGATATAGTATCAATCAACAAGCCAGTTAAAACAATCATGCAAGAACATCCATTAGATTTTGGTACAAAAGTTAGAAATGCAGAAGTATATATTATTGATGCTATTGTTAACATGCCAATTTCTCATGAGACATTCCGAAGAAACTTGTCTGACAAGTTAGCAATAGCGTATGAGACAGTTGTTGTTAAAGGTCCTAATGACCCAATTGAAATAGAACAAGAGGCAGAAGTACAAAGACAAACAGCGGATTCCGAAAGTTACGAACCAAAAGTTGGTCAAGATTACACTGACGAAGAAAAAAAAGTAGCTGAAACTGACAAACCGGTAAGTGGCGAAGAACATAAGAAAAACTTTTTAAAAGATTTACAAGATTTTAAAGAAAACGATCCTGATAGAGGCAGAGTTGAAGTAGAAGGACCTTTAAGCCAAAAAGCAACTACTGATGCCAAAGACAATAGTCAACCAAAAGAAGATGATTCAAAAACTAAATCACCTTTGACGCAAGACAATAGGAAACCTTTATAATGAAACACGAGTATATTATAAGAGTTGAAGAAGGCGACTTTGATTTAGATGAAGATAGATCAATTTCTTCTTCTTTAGAGTATGCGTTAAGACAAGCAGGTATAGTTGATGCAGTAGTAGATGACAATGAATTTAATAGAGCAGAAGCTACAGTGATAACAACAGCAACATTACCAGAAGTGCAGAAAGCATTTCAAGATGATGATTTAAATGTGGAAATTGACATGAAAGAAGATAGCGTAATGGTTCATACAGGCCCAAACACTTACAAACAAGACAACTTTACAACTTCTGTAAAAACTCAAAAGAAGTTTAAGTATGTTCCAGCAAAGAATGGCGACAATCCATTAGTTAACAATGACAAGGAGGTAGATGAGTCTGCCTTTAGTGCATTGATGAACGAATACAAAAATTTTGTTGCCGAATCTGAGCATTCAAAAAAAAAGACCTGAAAATAGCTGAAAACAAAATAAGCAAGTCAGAAATGGCTTTGTTGACTCAGCTGACTAATCAACACCTTGCAACACTACAAGCAATTCAAGGCGAAACAGGTATTGCTCCTAGCAGATTAATTCAAAGTCCTAGATTTATAAAAATTGTAACAAACATTTTCCGAATTGGTAGAGATGCTAATGGTAAAAGCGGTATTGGTATTCGAGGCAATGTTAACAATATTTTGAGAGATTTAGCCAAAGTTGAAAAAGCACAATCAATTGATGATATTAATAGAGAAATTAATACAAGTTCATATGGTGAGCCTTTCTTTAATGTTGATGATGTTAGTAACGAAAATCAAGCAAAATTAGTAAAAGCATACGCAAAAGGCATGATAGATATAATCAACAAAGATAAACTTTCATTTAGTAAATTTGTGAAAAGAAACAAAACAGTTCAAAAAGCCATTAACTATGCAAAAAATCCAGCATCTGCATTTAGCGATTTTAGAAATGCAGTTGATAATCCTGGTAACACAGATGATATTTTATCTAAACCGTTTACAAATAATTAATAAAACAAATTACAGTTAGTTTGGCATGAACAAACTTAAAGAAACAAAAAACAAATTAGACACAGTCTCACCTACATTTTGTTTGGCAAAATGGCAACAGGTCACAGTGCATTTGCAAAATGGACACACTCACAGTTGTCATCATCCACAGACACACAAAGTACCTGTACAAGAACTAGAACACAATCCGTCAGCACTGCACAATACCAGTTACAAAAAGCATCAAAGAAAATTGATGTTGGAAGGCAAACGTCCTGATGAATGTTCTTACTGTTGGAGTGTGGAGGACACAGCCGGAGAACACTACAGCGACAGAATCAAAAAAAGCAGTAACAGTACTTGGGCCATGCCATACTTTGATCAAGTGTCAACAGCCAAATGGCAAGAGAACACAATACCAGCACAGGTAGAAGTGAGTTTTGGCAATGTGTGTAATATGAAATGTGTGTATTGCTCACCGGTGTTCAGCAGTGAATGGTGGAGCGAAATAAAACACCAAGGTGCTTATCCAACTCAAGACAGTTACAATAATTTGCAATGGATTGCTAACACAGACAGAACACCTTATCTCAACAAAGAACATAATCCATATGTGGAAGCATGGTGGCAATGGTGGCCCGAATTAAAACAACAATTAAAAGTTTTAAGAATAACAGGAGGTGAACCTCTGTTAAACAAAAACACTTTTATTTTACTTGATGACTTGGCCGACGATCCTTGTCCACAACTTAGTTTAGAAATAAACACCAATTTATCTGTATCTACAGAAACCATTGTGCAGGCAATTACAAAATTAAACAATCTAAAAAAAGCCGGCTGTATTAAAGATGTACTGATACATACCAGCTGTGATACATACGGTGATCAAGCAGAATACATTAGAGAAGGTATGAACTATAACAATTGGTTAACTCACTGTGAAATGGTGCGTAGAACGGGCATATCCTTGCATATAATGGTCACAGCAAATATGTTAAGCATTGACACTATGTTGAGCTTTCTGAGGGATGTATACCGCTTAAAACAGGATTACAAGGGGGTTTCTTACGGGGTTAGCATACTGAATAGTCCTAAGTTCTTAAATGTGCTAAATCTACCCAAAGATGATTATTGGATAAAAAAATTCAATGATATAGATGAGTTTGTCAAACAACATGAACTTACAGATGTCAACGAATTTAACTATGTTGAAAGACTAAAAAACTATTTTTTAGAAAACACTTGGAGTATATCTGAAACTAAAGCAATGAGAAAAGATGTTGAAAAATTCATAGTTGAAATTGATCGTAGACGTAATAGAAATTTTACTAATACATTTCCCGCATATAATTTTCTAATACAAAAATAAACACATACATAATTTTTTAATACATCACCATTAAATAATTGTATGAAAGATGAATACACATACGTCTTTTACAATATAATTCGTGAAACATCTGATGTACACGGATATTACCTACCGGAGCATCTTGAATCATATGTGGTGATGTTGCTATCTTCCTATGTGGAAAAGCCAGATTTTTTACCCAAGACATCATTTGCAGAACAATATCTAACAAATAAAAATTTATACACAGCCAAAGAACTTGGAGACACTTGTTTATTTGTTACTGGTGTTTTTCCGGCGTATGGTAAAAACAAAGGATTAGATATTGACTACTTTAGTAATATTGGAAAAAGTAGTTATTCATCAATACAGCAAGTACTAAACGTAGAATTGTTTACTGAGCTTTCTCTTAGATTTGATTATATTAGAGATTTTATAAAAGTCAGTTTAAAAAATCAAAATAAAATTAATCTGTTAAATATATTAAATTAAATACGTATATAAATAGTAATATGCAAAGAAAAAGTTTAGAAGGAAATCTTACAAAAAAAGCCTACGCCAAGTCTACGTATTCTGAAGAATCTCTGTTGGATTTAAAAAGATGTGCAGATCCTAATATAGGCTATCTGCATTTTATGAAAAGTCATATGTGGATACAACATCCTACCAAAGGTAGAATGAAGTTTAATCCATATCCATTCCAAGAAAAATTACTTGAAACTTATAACAACAATAGATTTGCTATAGCCATGTGTGCTAGACAAACAGGTAAGACAACCTGTGCGGCAGGATTTTTATTATGGTATGCAATGTTTCATCCTGATGTGTTAATTCTAATTGCGGCACACAAATATCAAGGTGCTCAAGACATCATGCAACGTGTGAGATTTGCATACGAGGAATGTCCAGACTATATTAGATGTGGAGTAACATCATATAACAAAGGCTCAATGGACTTTGACAATGGTTCAAGAATTATAGCACAGACAACTACAGAAACAACAGGACGTGGTATGTCTATATCTTTAGTGTACATGGATGAGTTTGCATTTGTTGAACCACAAAATAAAGCACAAGAGTTTTGGACTTCGTTGTCGCCAACATTGTCAACAGGAGGTAAGTGTATTATTACTTCAACACCAAACAATGATGATGATGTTTTTGCAGGTTTGTGGCGAGGCGCTAATAAAAGAGTTGATGAGTTTGGTCAACCTACTAGAGATGGAACAGGTATAAATGGTTTCAAGGCAATTAATGTACATTGGAGTGAACACCCTGATAGAGATGATCAATGGGCCAAAGATGAACAAGCAAGAATAGGTGAAGAAAGATTCAAGCGAGAGCACGAATGTGAATTTATTGCATTTGATGAAACATTAATTGATGGATTAAAATTAATCACACTGTCTGGCAAAGATCCTTTGAGAAAAACCGGACAAGTTAGATGGTACGAAAAAATTAAAAAAGGTAATACTTATGTTGCGGCACTTGATCCTAGTTTAGGTACAGGAGGAGATTATGCGGCAATTCAAGTATTCAGCGTTCCTGAGTTCAAACAAGTAGCTGAATGGCAACATAATAAAACATCAGTGCAAGGTCAAGTAAGAACGTTATAC
>Ga0129345_1000187_pt1 | contig 21807 bp, 36 predicted proteins | sample CPBDNA_FD_94425 | JGI IMG/M metagenome (GOLD analysis project Ga0129345, IMG submission 94425) | Freshwater to marine salinity gradient microbial communities from Chesapeake Bay, USA - CPBay_Sum_20_0.8_DNA | ecosystem: Environmental > Aquatic > Marine > Coastal | place: USA: Chesapeake Bay...
GTATTAAACCAGAAATCATCATTCCAATGAGTCCACCAAAGACGCTTGGTTTGTAATTCCACATTGTTAACCTTTACAACAAATCGTGATCTGTTTTCTCCGCTTATTGCTATATGCCTAACATACAGAGCTTCGCCAGGAGCAAGCGTTTTACTGATAACTGTAGTATTCGCTCCTGCAGCCAGATTGTTAGCCTGACTGAATAAATAAGTAGACTTAGCTACTTTTAAACCTGCAGGCACACCGCCTGGGTTTAAAGGGTCGTCAGGATCGGCACCCTGAGCAACGTCTTCACAATCTTGAGTCCATTCTCTTATTTCAGGAACACTTGCAACAACATTTCCCTCATCGTCATAATTAAAGAATCTGTAAAGGGATGGGGCTGGTGAAGTCTGGACTATGTTTGGGTTAACTTTTGATCGATTTCCGATAGGAACGGTATTAACCCTGGTCTTGTATTGCTCAACAAGGTGGCCTTCATCATCGAAAATGTTACAAATTTTCTGAAGTAGATTATTGTTTTCAAGTTCTAACCACTTCTCTATATCTGCATTAAAAGCTGTAAATGTTGGCAATTGTCACCTACTAGAAAGAGGGGCCGAAGCCCCTCGTGCTATTTCTATTAGAAATTCAATGAGTGAATCACACCACAATGAGATGGCTTGCTAACAATAAGCTCACCGAAGAATCTTGTATCGATGATGTACTTATATCCAGAACCATCAGTTGCTCTGATTTCATAGAATTGCTTCCCATCAGGAGCAGTTCTTCTTTCAAAGAAATCGTTAGAGAAAAGCTTAACAGCCGACCAGTCGATCATGTAAACAATGTCGTCGTCCATTTCTTGTACACCAACAATAGTTAGTTTACCTTTAACGCCAACAACATCGATTTCAGTCCAACCAAATGCGTTTACTCTAGTGTCAGCTACTCTGAAGTCACGTCCGTAACCACCAGACTCACCGAGTTCTAGGTTTCTCATACAGTGAGCAAGTCTCTTGTATGACATAATGTAGTCAGTAGGGTTACCCTTACCAACTTCTCTTGTTACATTGTATGCATCAAAAAGCTTCTCTAGGAAGTTGTTGGCAACGATACCTTCAGCAGTCCCGTCAATATTTACAGCTTGTAAATGTGGGTATGCAAGCTTGCTAATACCAAAAAGAGTTGAAGAAGCACCTGGAACACCTGGGGCTAAAAGTTGCTCTCTTAGAGATGTAAAACCTCTACCAGCAATCGAAGCGCCTTTAACAAAAAGCTTGTCACCAGCAGCTACAGAAGTAGGTCCAGCACCACCGTCGTTAAGAGCAGCAAGGTTAGCAGTAGCAGTTAAAGCCTTGTCTGTGTAAAGCGTAATCAACTTAGCACTGATATCAATTTGACCAACATAAAGTCCGTCTTGAGCGTTTTCACCAGCAGCCTTGTTTTGACCAACAACACCAACCTCGAAGAATTGACCGATAGACAATCTAGCAGGTCTGTCTACAGCAACAACACCGTTAGCAAGGTCTTCACCTGGCTCACCTAGAACTAAACTAGCGTGGTGTGTACCGTTGAGAAGGTTAACAGAAACAACTTCTTTCATTCTTCCGATGAACGCCTCTAGACGATCGGGAAGGATTTTTAAGAATGATTGCTTCATGTCACCGTGACGAGCCAAGTCGTGATCGTTGAATACCATAGAACCCCAAATCTCTTTGTAGTCCGTAACAGTACCGTTCACTGGCTTGTCTTCGTTGATCTCATCTTCTAATGTCATTTGCCCGTAAGCAAAAGAACTGGCATGAGCGCCCATAAAAGGAACTCTTAAAGTCCCACCTTTCCAGGTTTTATCTTTGTCTACTTTTCCAAGGAAGTAGTCCCTTTTCATTACCTCTTCAAACAATAGCTCATAGGGCATATACTCTTTAAGCATTGTATTGAAGTCGGCATTAGTTGTAGTAAATGGCATAATGCTCTCCTATTTACGCAACCCCAGAAGGAATCTGTCCCGAAAGCTCTTTCAGTCTCTCTAAAGTCATTCTGTCATTAATCTTATTAGAGTTATTTCCAGTGACCTTGGGGATCGTCGGTTGCTTTTCAACGACTTTTACCTGCTGTACAGGTTGCTTATTATTAACTTTAGTTTCATGTTGTTCTTCAGACTTAGCTGCTAATGCTTCAATAAGAGGTCTTCTCATTTCGTACGCCTGTTTAACGACTTCAGCCATTTCTGGATAAACCTTATGACCGCTTTCTTCAAACATTTTTGTACCAACTGCGATAACATCTTTCTCGAAGTCATAACCAACCTCGCCTAACTTTTGTACTCCGGCAGAGTATTCGTCAGAATCCAAAATTGTCCTTAGCTGGTTCTTTTCTTCGGCAATGATCCTTTCGTGATCAACGTCTTGAAAACTACCAACCTGACTTTCAAGGTGTTCAACCCTGTCCCTGAGTTTGCGCTCGGATTCAATCACCTTGCGCTGTTCTTCTGGAAGCTCTTGAAACTCAAGTATGCTTTCGGCATAATCAAGCAAGTCTTCCTTGTCCCAGCCAATGATCTGCACTAATCGATCCCAATCCTTATCGTCTCGGAGACTCTTAATGTTTTTGAACCCATCAACCATTCTATGTAGTTGTGGACTAAGCTCATCTAACTGGCTCTGCAGCTCACTGTTCTTAGTTTTGTATCCGTCTAACCCAGCAGCTCTTGTATACAAATCACGGAGACGATCTTCAGCCTCTTTTGTCGTGACAGCAGCTCTTAGGGCTTCGTCAAATTCCAAAACCTCATCTTTAACCTTGTAAGTAAAGTCTGGCGTGTACTCTACTAATTCTTCGGATGCCTCGACTTCAGGTTGCGCCCGGTCTTCCATGGTTTCAACTTGCTCGCTTTCGGCTGGCTCGTGAGTACCATTGGCTAATTCCTTAAGGTCTTCAATGCTTGTAATCTGCTCTGAAGATGAATCTTCCTCAACGCTTTCGACATCTTGTACTAATTCCTCTTCTACACTCTCATTTTCTAAACTCATTCTAAAACTCCTTGGGCTTGCGGCCCTGGCATAGGTATAATATTACCAGCTTGCGGCTGGTTTGATTGAGTATCTTGGCCTATTGAGGCTTGAGAACTTAAAGGGATTCTATCAATTTCTTCTGCGAATCTCCCCTGGTCTTGTAGTTTTTGCATCAGCCAACTGATTGATTCTGATGGAATTTTAACTCTTTCCACCCTATTTGTAGCAGGATTAAACCACGAAGTATTGACTGTAGTTAGGAATCCACCCATTGGAATCATTCCCATCTTAGCCTGTTCAGCGGATCGTTTCTGCTCAGTATAAATCATCTCATGCTGATCTAGTTTTTGCTCATATCTTTGTTGGATTTCAGGACTTAAGAACCTGTAGTCCGATTTCTTCATTCTGTGGGTCAATGCCTGTATCATAAACTCATGATTCTCGTACAGTTTGACCGGAACCTCTTCTCCTCTGTCTAGAGCCAGTATATCGTTATTTGCATTATCCTGGTCTACAGTGAGAGTAGAGAATATCTGCTTCTCATTTCCAAAAGGAAGATTTTTAATGATGTTACCAATCTGATCCGGTGACAACGATGAGCCAGCATACTGTAAAGTCTGAGTGGCTGCGAGAATCTTCCCGAATCTACTCTCAACATCACCTGAAGACGCTGCGATCTTAATCTCATATCCAGCATCATCCATTCTTTTAAACTCAGCTATATTCACAGCTTCAAGTCTGCCTGCGATCTTAACCATATGGTCTTCAGTCAAATACTGCTTAGCCATGGCAAGAATCGTCTTAGCAATGTTAATTTCAAACCGCTGAAACTTCTCAGCATACTTGGCAAATCGCTTCTTCTCCTTCATGGATCTAAATAGAAGCTGGTAGGGATCACCAATCTGTTCTTTTTCTTCAAGAACAAATGAAAGGTTAACAGCTTGATACATTTCCTGAACTTGCGAAAGCTTGTAATCTAAATACTGCGCTCCACTTCGACCAGGTTGAATGACGGGCTGCTGACCACTTACCTGAAATGCTCTAACGCCATGCAGGTATCCACCATTGCTAAGCTTAGTACCCTTTTGGATATAAACCTTGTCGTCGCCCAATGTTATTTGATGCTCCGCCATTTTGGATGAACTACGGTTAATCTCAACTTGGTACGGACGACATACTTTAATGATTGACGTTGACCGTGGGGAGGTAGTCATCTCATCAAAGCCTTGGCAAATAATAGGATAGATACCAAAAGGCAGTTCACCTTCAGATAATATAAAATAATCCGAAAATAGGATGTAATACCCATTCGGATACTCTTTGTTTTTATTTGGCTTAAGGAACAATTCATAAACCATAACTTGGTCTTCGGCTTCTCTGTACTCGCCTGTTGCTCCATCAAATATCTTCATCGTCTTTTTCTCAGACGTGCTGATTGATTTTGATTTGTCTGGTTGAAACTCCTCAACGAGCTTCTTGTAGTCATCTACATTGATCATCTGCTCGTGAATCCACCAGGCATTTTCTTTTTCACTTCTTGCGTTTGGATCCCTTTTCATGTCAAATGCAAAGATCCTATCTACGACAAACTCACCCTGCCTAAACTCGTTCCCTTTATCGTCTAAGCCGACAACTGGCCCTAAATCATAGTCATATCTGACTTTGGCAAAAACCTCTCCGATTGTGATGAAGTCGTTTGCAAATTTAGCCTTTGCGTCTTCCCAATCGTTAGTTTTTCTGGCCCAACCCAATACAGCATTATTCATTTCCGCTGCTTTAACATCATGAAGTTCGTCTTCATTGTATGGAACAGCCTCTGCTGACGGATTAGCCTCTATAATAGAGTTTTCGTAAATATTTGTAATTCTATGGACGTGGTTTTGGGTAAGTCTGAGCTTTTGTTTTTTTGTGATTACACCACGAGTTCGAAGTTCGTCATATACGACATTAGACTTCTTTCTGTAGTGGTCGCCCATCTTGAGTAATATGTTAGTACGCTGCTCTGCAAAAAGAGCATCATCTACTCTTTTGCCAGTTTTGTACATAGTCATTAGCTTAGAATGTTTATATTTAGGCACTTACTTCCCCACCGAGTTGAACTTGTTCATATAGCACAGGATTTGTTAACTTTAACTCTTCCAGCTCTTCTTCTGATAGAGAATCCTCGTTCTCAACTAAATCCTTCTCGTCAATACCATTATTAACCATTTCACTACCGTTTGCAACATTTCTTGCTAAATCTGAGATGCTAACCTCTTGCAATCCAGCCATATCGCTAAATTCGATCTCGAAATTCGCACATTTGAAGCTTTTTACGCCTGATTGACCTGCTACTTTAATAATTTCACAGATATCAATAGTATTCTGCCCATTCTCCGATTTCGTCGTCGATGTCTTGCATCTCTTCTTCTTCGTCTGCTTTGCTTCTGATGTAGTCATTTGGCCTCGCCTCCTCAGGTGAACCTGGTTTTGGTTTATTTGAATTTTCGCTTACGTCAACTTTTCCATTTAATACATCTTCCCAATTTAATGGGATTTGCGTGATCGCGTATCTAACAGAATCAATGAAATCATCCCTTGCCGATTTTTTATCTGCGTCATGAGCAAGCGATTCCAGCTCTTCAACAAGTTTAATCGACTCATCTTCAATATCATCTGGATCATAGTAGATAACAAACATACCCGTTTTAAAAGCAGTATTCAAGGCCATCTCGCCTAAACTATGATCTTTTTTAGCCTTCTCCCAGCTATCAGCATTTCCTGCAATCGTACCAAAATCTGCAGACGCATAATCGTACGCCTGCTTTACGGGCGTTATTGATCCCCTTGATCTGGTGTAGAACTTATAAACATCTCCTGCTGTGGTTTTGATCCTGTCAAGCCTTCTGCCTCTGAACCACCTTATCTTAGTAAGGTCAGGACTGACCATAAGAAAACTATAAGCGCTAGGATGTCCAGTTTTTCCACCAGAACCGATATCAACACCTGAGTAAACCGACCAGCCACGAGGAACACCTTTGAAGTATTTACCATCCTTAGTTTTTGGATAAGGTCTGTAATTTTTGTCTCTATCAAACGCCTCATACTTAAGCCCCTCGTCCCTGACGAACTTACCATAAACTCTTCTATTTACTTCTGCTTTCGATTTACAGTTTGCTATAACCTGTCTAATTCTTGGGATGGTCCAGGTAGATGGAGTCCCGTCAGAATACTCCAGGCAATCGAACATTGATATCTGAATCTTCCAAGCGTCTGCCCAAGGCTGCTCTTCGCCTTTTCTTACGCCTTCAATAACTCTCTTCCAAAAATCCTGCCCAATAGTTGCGGTAAATGCCATGCTAAAATAGCCATCGGATGCAAACAAACGAGCCTGAAGCTCAGGTAGCAAATGTTCAGGAAGCTCCTCATCGCAGTCAATCGCCCATACTGTACCTGACTGTAGATCGTGTACGTCCTGATTATAAGTCTTAAAGTATATGCGGTAGCCTGAATTGAACTCGATGTACTTAACAACCTTGTTTTTTCGCACAATTTTCCAGCCATAAACAGGATGATCCTTAAATTCTCCAGTAGGCAAGTAGTATGGAACCCACTTGTTTTCTATCTCATCCGTAACCGTATCCTGGTTAGGGTATAGATACCAACTGTAAGGTTTTGCATTAGAATTTACTTCAAACTGAGCAGGCCATAATTCTGGCCATAAATCTGGCTCAGTAGCGATATGAATACGATCTTTAATCTGAATCGTAGACTTACCAATCTGATTAGCAGCACAAAGTAATCTTTTTTTGTTAAACCTTGCGTTCTGGTAATCGTCCTGCCATTTGTAATTTTTTAAACCGTAGAGATGCGGAAGGCCTTCTTTAAGCCTCAGCTTTTCCTGCATCAGCCTTACTTGCTGAAGCTTTAGGTTTAGTAAATCGTTTTGGTTTTGCGACATCTATCCGTCCTTTAGGAACAAGCTCAAAAACGCAGCCGAGAATAGTGCCGGATAAAGAAAAATGAGTAGCCCCAACACTATAGCCGTTTTCATCAATCCATTGCCTAGCATTCTCAAGTGATTTATCCAGTTCTTTTGCATACTTCATGTCTCCCATTACAGTTTTATAATTCACTGTATCCTCCCTAGTTTTTTAAGATTCTTTCCTGATATCGCGATAATCTCCCGATTCAAGCTCAATAGTTCCTGCGTCCTTTGTTTTACTGAGTAGTCCATCAACAGTCTTCTTGTCTCCAGAATCTCCGACAGCTCGATTTCCCTTTCTATCGCTAAATCCCTGATCGCCATGTTCCACTCGATCTCCTTTTCCAAATCCATCTATATTCTCTCCTAGTTTAGACTGAAGCTCTTTAAGCTTCTCTTCAACTGCACTCATATTCATTGTTCCAGCTCCAGCCCCGGCTGAGTTGCTGGGTCTATCTGTATGAACTGATACTTGCCGCTGGACAGCCGTACCTTTGATGCGATCTTCGAGGTTTTTAATAACTTGGAGTAGAACAAGAGCTTTTTTAGCGTCAACTTCTGTGATCCATTCCCACTCACCTTCGTCGCTTTTGACTTTTTTTCTTGTGGTGATTTCCATATTGATGAGTTCGTCATATCTTTCCGTAACCTTATCCAAAGCAGCCATAGTTCTATTTTCATATGTAGTAAGCGGATTAATGATCCATGCCATAGCATATGGATTCTTAATCATGTCGTAGAATGATTCTTTATGCATGATGTTTCTATACACCCTCGCTACAACCATCCTGCGGCCTTCACTCTGTGCTTTGGTAATTTCTTCCCAGAATGATCTTTTTACTTCATAAAGTTTGATATTTGGATCAACTTCTTGACGAAGTTTCTCTTCAGACATTTCCATGATATGCTCAGGAATCTTCTCTATACATTCCTTAACTTTGTCTGAATATACGGTAATTGCACTCTCTTCACTCACTAAGTCCTCGTCGGTATAATTGCCTGACCTTGTGCGGCAGGTTCAACAGGGATCAACTGATCAACTGTTCCTGGCATAGTCGGTGACTTCTCGCTCATCAACGATCTTACAAGGTCTTCTTTTATACTAGACTCCTTTTCTCGTGCCTTCAACTCATTTTGTACAGCTTTTTGCTCGTTTTTCTGTAATTCCAACTGGTTAATGCGCACGTCAAAGAGTTTGCCAATCTGGTCTTTTTCCAGCTTTAACTGCTGTAATTGCTCATCAATAGATAACATTTTTGCGTCTGAAACGCCTTTTGCTAGGTCTGACATAATAAACCTCTCCTTAACTCAATGATAGCATGGAATTGATGGGAGTCAAAAACCCATAGACAGACTGATGCTTACTCCTGTGGGCTACTCTCCCACCCCATACATATCATAAAATCCGTAAATAGCTGAATCAAGCACTTTTTTGTAAAAGATTTCGTTTTTCCTATAATTACAATAGCTTGAATAAAATTTGTTTGTACTAATCTCGTACTTTAAATGGTACTGATATCGTACCACCTGTCCAATTGTGGTTCTGGACTCTTGATAGGAAATGATTGTCGTTTATATCATCTGCCGTAAGAAATCTGACCGGATCGCCATACATCTCATGTAGAGCCTCTGCCCAACTAAGCGTTGGAACCTGATTTAAAAGCCTGAAATAATGACGCTTCAGCATTAATCTGTATCGCTTCAACAGTTTCTCGTCTATAGTTCCGCGCTTCCATTTCTGTCTGGCTTTGTGTTCCTGGTAGAATCTCTTAAATGTTCTATATCTACGATGCCATTTAAACTTATCGCCCTTGGATAGTTTCTTAAATTCTTTCAATGTCATTGGTATACCTCACCATGGTATATTACGAAAAAACCCCAGGCCCGTCAAGGCCCAGGGTGGAGGAGGCGTACTAGATAGAGAGTGCGAGAGAGAAGATACGCCTAAGTTTATGATAAGCTTTTTTCTACTTCCATTCCACTTTAAAATGCTTGTCTATAGCGCAGGCCAATAGATCCACAATTACCTCTTCCAGTTGCCTATCCAGACCCTCTGTGATTCCACAGACATCAATATAGGCATGAAATAACTCATGAATCAAGGTAACTCTTAGCATATGTGGTTGTTTTATCCCAGAGTCGATCCAGATTATTTTTGTCTTTGGGTCATGCAGACCGTAGACCTCTTTCCCTTCGTATTTTAGCTTCTTTTTTCGGCGTATTTTATACTCAATTCCTTTGACTAAAATTTTCCTGGGAAGTCTAAATCTTTTCGCGCTCATGTTGATTATTATACCACCAGATGGTATTAATGCGGTACAATATATTAATGTGGATTCGTTTTTTTCTTATCCTATTGATTTCGTGTGAGCCTGTGGATATTCAGACAGTTGAAAGCCTCCCCTACGACGAGCAAAGATGCCCCGTTGAGGAGTATTATAATATGGATGGCATTCCAATTCCTGTTTGCTACAGATAACTAGCTAATTGTTCCGTAGATCGAGTTTTCAGTCTCTTTTTTCCTCTTCTCGTCTTCTTCTTTTTGAATTTTCTTAATCTCTTCCTGAGTGCTTTCCTTAAGATCCTTCATGCTTTTAATTTTCTTTTCGTCGGTTTTTGGATCAGTCTCAATATCTTTCATTTCGCTTTCAACAGAAACTTTTGTAGCAGACTCTTCTTGTTTTTTCTTTGCTTTATCAGCTTCTTTAGCAGCCTTCATTCCGGCTTCATATCCTTTATCGTACTCCGAAGGTTCTTTGCTTATATCAATTTTTGGCATTTTTAACACATTTTTCTCAGCGTCTTTCATACTTGGCATTATTTTCTCCTTTTTAATATTTCGTCTCTACGTCTTAGCTCTCCCACTCCTCCACCAAGTATATCATCAATGGTTGGAGATTCAACACGGTCGGCCTGGTTTAATATAGGTACATTCCCACTTATGAAGTCGTCAAATTTTCCAGTTCGAAAAGCGTCTTCAAGCGCCATAAGCGTTCCGACTACTCCCAACTTACCTAATCCTTTCATAATTGGATTTCTTTTAGGCATTGGAGCAGGTCCACTTAAATTCCCTCTTGATTTAGGGAAATCCTTAGCAATCTGACGCCTTATTTGATTCATATTCATGCCGCCTTTTTTCTTTTCGACATATGGTCTAAATGTGCTTTTTTTACCAGGTTCAGTTTTTTGAGGAATATCGCTAGTCAGGTCATCTATTAGGTCTATGCCTTTTGATTTTTTTATTTCAGCAAGCCTTCTACCTCTTTCCCTTTCCCCTTCTCCGAGGTAATACGTGGGAACCTCAGGATTTGCTATATTGTTTCTTAGGTACTCTTTTTCGAACTCTCCCATTTCTCTACGTTTTATTTCATTTTTACGAAGAAGCTTTATCCCAAGGATTTCATCTTCAGTCAGCGGACTTTTTGCTCCAGAGGGAGCTTGGGCAGACCTTCTTTTAAATCTTTTATCTAAGACTTCAGACTCGACGTTTTTCATCTTTCCTCGAGCGTCAAATAGTTTCTTAATAGACTCGTCGTCACTAGGATCTTTATTTAGTCTTTTTTGAAGTCTCTCTATTTCGCCTGCGATCTGTTTTGATCTGGCTTCAATGGCCTTATCTAGATCGGATTTCCGTTTTCTTCCCATTTGTAAATTATGCCACCTTCACCAGAAAAAAGAAACCCCAACTTTCGTTGAGGCTCTTTAAGGATGTAAAAATGAAAAAACAAGTAAAAGTACCAGGAGGTAAATCTGATAATTAATCGTATCGCGTAAGATAATTGGAGTCAATAACTTCCTCAGAAGCGCCGGACCCGACCACTATCCTGCAATAACTATTGTTTAGCCAACTGAACCACAGACATCTTGCCATCCTGGTCGAATATGTACATTACATCATCCTCACAGTAAGGGTCTGGCCTAAGGTCGAATCCGAATAGCGTCTTGATGTCAGCAGGATCTCTCAATAACCCTACCATCTTCGCTTCCAGCCAATACGGACATACGATCATGTTTCTGAATTTTGGTTTCTCGCTATCTTCCATGCTGTAATTGTAGGCTAGTCCTGAGGTTATTGTCTAGAAATACCTGCTACGACCTACGACATTACCGACATTACGACATTGATGCGAGTCGGTTGACTTCTACTTGAGATGGTGATAGGGCAGTCCTGTACCTCTACTGCTTTTCGGTTTTTTCGGCGTTTTTTGGGGGATTTGACAGTCGCACGTTCTAACAATAAAGTCCCGACCGACCCCCCAGCCCCCCATTCGCATAGCGTTGCGAGCGCCGCGTCCAATGCAGGTCTCAAGCCGCATCTAGTTGGACCACCGCATCATGCGCCATGCATTCAATGCAGGTGGCTTAATGCTTATGCCCATGGAATATCCGCAGCATGAGGCAGCAAGTCAGCAGGACCGCCGCATCATATAGTACCAACATCAGACCAATATGCTGCAATCCTATAGACGCAGGTGGTTGGGGATGTGGGCGCGTCATAGTATCCTGTCACCTACAATTGTCACATCCACCAAAACAATCGTCACCCACACACAAACAACTGTTTGAGCAGTCGAACAAAAGGAAGGCTAGGACTAACCCATATTCGCCCCAACATACAACTCACCGCGCTTGACAAGTTGGACGTTAACCGCATGACCTCTAAATTTGCCGTCTCCGCTGCGTCAATGCTTGCCCTTGTCTCACCCTTCGGAAATGCTGAAAACGGCTAGGACTCAAGCACCATGAATCAGTCAATCAATAACCACTATAAAGATGCGGCATTAAAACAGGATGAAAAGCAAGCTAACCGCCTGAAATAATAGGAAAACAGCAAGAAAGTCGAAATAATTCTTTCAATAACGTTTAACGTGTGGTTCAATGGTCTCAAGTTAAAAAGTTAACCGTTAAATAGGAGAACAAAAAAATGAAATTAGGTGAAACCGTTATTGTAAAGGCTCCCGAAACCATAGACGACATATGGAGTCATGAATTTGTCGGTCGAATTGTACACATAGACAATAGGGATAAATATTGCGAAGTCATAGACCAAGACGGGCAAGTCTTTTGCCCTGACTTTAGCCAGATAAAGAAGTTTTTAGGACTATAGAAATTAAACAGGGGCGGCAACGCCCCAAAGGATTACGCAATGAATATTGAATGGAAAAAAAATTATCAAGGTTTACGCAGCGACTGCGGCAAGTACTCAATAACTCGCTGCCTTGGTTCTTACTGGCTTTGCTTTAAAAGCATAGAAAGGCAATATTCTGATATTAATGACGCAAAAATGGCCGCTAATGTTTTAAAAGCGGTATGGGGTTAACGATGAACGATAAAACATTTTGCCTAGCTTATGCAGGGCGCATGAAAATTAAAAAAGCTTATACGATGACCACAGTGCATAAAACCTGCACGGATGAAATTGTGTACCGAGTCACAAGAAACTATAAAAACGGCAAACAGCGTTATATCGGGCGCGAGTACAAGACGCATGACGGCGCAATGGGAATGGTGCGTCACCGTAACGCTTGCCATCGTGACAAGTATAAAACGGATATAATAATTCTAAATAAGAGGGGATAAAATGAAATTGCTATCAATTCAAAGCGACGCAAAGACGATAAAAGGTGAAAATAGCCAAGATATTCAAGACCTAATAAAAGAGCAGCTAAAGGCCTTGGGGTTAGCCGAAAACTCTAAATTTATGACGGCTATCCTATACCTAGAGCCAGACGAGATTTTATGTCCACACGCATCAAAAGGATGCATGGCAGCGTGTCTCAAGTCATCTGGACGTATGGGAATGCATATGGCCGAAAATGCCAGGCTGCGTCGAACTGGGCTATGGCATAAGCATCGTGACGCATTTCTATATATGTTGACGCAGGAGATTGAGAAGTTTATCAAGAAAGCGGAGCGCAAAGGATTGACGCCAGTTGTTAGACTCAATGGTACAAGTGACATCGTTTGGGAAGCGGTGCGTTTAGACGATGGCCAGACTATCTTTGAACGCTTTGCGTCAGTGCAGTTCTATGACTACACACCCAATAAATATAGACTATCGCGTCAACTGCCGCCTAATTATCATCTAACTTTTAGCTTGAAAGAAGACAACAAAAGGCAAGCATTAGACGCATTGTCAGAAGGCCATAACGTGGCCGTAGTCTTTAGAAAAGAGCTGCCCAAACAATGGCATGGGTTCAAGGTTATAGACGGCGATAAGCATGATTTGAGATTCTTGGACGGTCAAAATGTAGTAGTGGGATTAAAGGCAAAAGGCAAGGCAAGAAAGGACGAAAGCGGATTTGTGCAGGATGTTGAAGAATCATATCAACCTGCATCATTTTTACAGGGAGCGTTAGCATGAGTTTAACACAAGGCGAAACAATTTACCAGTGGTGGGAAAAAAGAGGGATTAACTACGATGCAGTTATGCATATAGTCGATAAAACTAAAGAAGGAAGTCATGTATGCGAAGCGGCAAAATATCTAATATGTATGCTTGATGATGCAGCGTTTAATGAGGAGGAAATAAATGCAGGGAGTTAAATTTTACGATGAGACGATGGACCGCACAACTAGACGCGATGCGGAAGATGAATTGATTGACGCGCTACTAGCTGACTACTTGTGTGGTGTCGCAGAGCATCTAAGAGAATGGGCTGCGCTGAATCATAAAGAGACACTTTGGAGCGAGGTGTCAGAGTACACAGACAATGAACTGCGTCAAGAATATTATGACGTTATTGGCAAAAGATTAAACGAGTATGAGGGGGACGAATGACCGAGCGAATCAAATTACGCCTTGCGTCCTGGTATTGGGGTGCATGGGTCTGGTCAGACTCTTATGAGGCCAAAAAAAACGGGTGGCACATTGGTGGTACTGCCCATGGTTATAAGTTTGAAGAATATAATGAAAAGCTGCACGGGTGGCAGCATTCAGAAGAATATAAAAACGGGAAAATGAAACCGTATGAGGGCGATAAATGAAACTTGTACCGCAAGGCGTTAGTAATCCAGATGAATTTATTCATCATTACGACTGTGTGCATAAAGCACGAGGCGTTGGACGCTATGCAAATGAATACGTGGAACGACGTGTTGGCGAGCTGCGTAAACCGACTAGGGATTTAGATGCTGAGATGCGAAAATATCAAGATTCGTACTTGTCAAAAATTAACGGCCACCTAAAAGGCTCGATAGTGTCAATGTTAAGGGACCGCAAAAAAAGCGCGCTTGTATTACCTTTAACGCGTGATAAGTCTAGCAAGTTGGTTTGGAGTTGGTCAATAACACTAAGGGAGCCTAACGCCTACTTAAACGCGGCTAAAAGCTTAGGGAGATTAAACGCACAGGAAAGAAAGCAGAAAAAAGAGACGCAAAGAAGGGCTAAAATACGGGCTAAAATAGCCAAGTTTAGAAAAAAACAGGATGATGACAAAACTTTAAACCATCACCCATTTTACACGTAGGAGAGTTAAAAGATGAAAACAAAAGAGATTATTAGCAGGCTAGACGCAGTGTCCTATTACTTATACCACAAGATGGAAGGGACCGAGACCACAGACGCAGCGCAAGAGGCATCAAAAGACCTAAGGGCTGTCTTTGCTGCCATGAAGCTTATCAAGGCAATAGACCAGATAGAAATAAAAGAGCATATGACTATTAGCGTCTCAGAACTAGACGATGAAATATGGCAGGCTGTGTCAGATGATCAATGTAACGCTGCATTGGACTACACACCGCAGCCACACAAGGCAGCATTGAGCGCAGTGTTGAAATACCTACAATGCAAGGGGTTGAAATATGAAGACTAGAAACGCGTGGAATAATGACGCAGGACAATGGGACTTTACAGATGAAACACTGGATGCTGCGGCGGATTACTTGGTAGAATATTACTTAGCCAATGCGTCACAATCTGAATTGATGCGAATGGCAAGAACTTATTTAAACGGCTCTATGGAAAATATGTCAACCATAGAACTTATAGAAAGATTTGAACTAATAACAGGAAAGGACATAGAGGAGTTAAATCATGACATTTAGAGACCACATAGAAACCAGTTTAGTAAGCGATGCAGCTATATATGGATATGCCGCCTATGATGAAGACGGTAAATACTGCGACGCAGCCAGGGAGCTTCTAGAATACCGCTATAAGTATATTATTGACGGCGATACTAGGGCAGAAATTAGAAACGACGGGCAGGCAGGTTTTGCAAGCTTTACAACATGGTCAGATTGGACCAGATTGACATTGGCACAGTATGTCAGAGAGATGTCAAAACTTGGTAAAGATATTTCAGTGCTTGAGAAAAAACAAAGAACGGTTAACGCTTAGTGTATTGTTAAAGGTAAAAAATAGATTATTATTATCATAGGAGAGTAAAAATGGAAAAATTAACAGGGTATAAGGACTACAGGGTAAGACTGTTTCAAAAGAACTTACCCAGAAATTACAGTAAAGAGATTAAATTACATCATGGCTTTGCGACTACTGACTACACGATCATTGACGTAAGGGAAGGGTCGGGAAGCGTTGACATGGGGCGGAAGGAATGTGCTGCATATGCTTTGATGCATATTAGAAAGATGAAACCATTCTTTCATAAGCATGACGCATTACAATTTAAGCAGGGCATCCAAGATTTAGTCTATGTGCTGCAAAGGTTTGTGACACCTAATGTTGATAAGGTTGAAATGAAGCTGCAAGGCAACGATAAAGAGGGCTATTATTTTAGCCATACTATTAAATATCTTGAGGAGGATAAAAATGAGACTAACTAAAAAAGAAGCTATTAAAGCACTATTAGAAGGCCATAAAGTATGGGTGTCTAGTGTGAAAGACAATTATCTAGAGTATGAGCCTCTCTATGGGAAGTTTATAGACAAGCATGGGAATGACAGGGACTTGAACCATTTTGGCAATTCATTCGGTGGAATTTATGAGGAGCCGAAAGAGATTAAATTTGGTTATTGGACCCATGTTCATAAAACTAGATCATTCAATAGTCTTTTTATCTGTGGCGACTATAGCACCATGGAAGAGGCGCAGGCTGCTGCAAATAGTGAAGTGCTTGCTATTGTCTACATTGATATTAATACAATAGAGGGAGCGAACCTTGGAAACCCAGAAACAGAAGCAATGCAGTAGATGCAAGAGAGAGTTTTCAATCGAATATTTCAATAAGGAAAAGAGAAGGCCAGACGGTTATAGAAGCGAGTGCAAAAGCTGTCAATATTCGATGATGATTAAGTCGTTAACAAAAAAAGTGGAGGAGATAGAAGATGGATTACGCAGCACCTAAAATTTATGCAATAGATATCGAGACTGTTAGCCAAGGCAAAAGAGCTAGGGATTATACAGACAATAAGCCGTATAAGCTCGGGAATGTTAAGGCTGAGGACAAAGTAAAAAAAGCACTTGAAGAAAAGAGAAATGAAGCAGCAGCAAAGCATGGTTTATTTTGGTTTACTGGTAAAGTTGTCTCTATTGCTATCGTTGATATTTATGGCGATGATGAACCTGTATGTATCTATGGTGTGGATGAAGTAGAGATATTAAAAAAAGCTTCAGTTTATTTAGATGGTCATAAATTATGGGGTATGTCTTCAGAAGGCTTTGATTGTCCTTTCTTAATTGGAAGATACATGGCCAATGACTTGCCTATTCCAAGGTCTCTAAAGGCTGAGAATAGACTTGCTAATGATGTTAACAAGTTTTTTGGTTGGTCTACTTCAAGCTCACAAAGAGGCTCGCTTGCTGATTACATTCAAGGCTTAGGCATGGAGAAAAAACCGTTAACAGGAAATAAAGTCCAGGGTATCTATGACACTGTATTAGCAGCTAAAATGGAAATGGATGAAGTTGCTGAGAAAGCAGCATGGAAAGAGATCATTGATTACAACATCTATGATTCGCAAGTAGTTAAGGAAATGGTTATTAAATACAATAGGGGGTATGATGGAAATTAAAAGTAGTAAAACAATATTAGACGACAAGAGAGTAAATAGTCTTTCTATCGGTGACAGTGGGAAGGGTAAAACCTTTTTCGCAGGAACAATTTGCGACCATGGGAATCCATTCTTTATTGATAGTGAAGGCGGATTGAAAACGATTGCCGATAAAGATTTCGAGTTCACTGAAGTTAATACTTGGAAAGAGTTCTTAGATGCTTGCGCTTGGTATTACAACAATTATCAATCGCACAGCTATACTCACTTAGTTGTTGATAGCTTCACAAGGCTGCAGCATTACCTAGTAAAGGAAATCAATGCAGACGGAAAGCTAACGATCAATCAATGGGGCGAAGTATTAGCCGCGCTTAGAAAGGTTATTGATAGACTGACTAAGACTTGCCCTACTAGCTTGCACGTTTCAGCTATGGCTCAGGAAAGCAAGGATGAATTATCTGGTTCGATTAAAATTTATCCAAACCTACAGGGAGCTTTCAAGCATGATCTAGCAGGTTATTTTGACGTGGTACTTTACCATGACTGCGCTGAAAAGAACGGAGATCAGGTCTACTGGGTTCAGACCCAAGGCGACCAAAGAATTACAGCTAGGTCTAGATTAAACAGTGTTCACAAACTTAATAAGCATGAGAAGAATGATTACGAAATCATTGCAAACATTTTTAAAGGAGATAAGTAATGACTGATTTTAATTTTTTCAAACCAACAGAAGAAGACATCAATGAAGCTCAAAATGGAGGCGCATTAAAATTCAAGAAAGATGAGAATGTTGGCTTCTTAATTGAAGACGTAAACGAAAAGGTTGATGAAGGTGGAGACTCTGTATTAGTAGTCGGATGCCAAGTATTAACAGGAGACAATGAAGGGAAGAAATTCTCTCACTGGATTAGAAACAATAAAACCTCAAAGGGTATCTGGATAAATATGCTTAAAGCTTTCTTTGATGATGAGACTATTATGTCAGGAACATTAACACCTGCGTCTCTTATTAGCAGAAAGATGGAATCTAAATGCGTAATCAACACCAGTAAAGGTAAAGAGTATGCGAACTTTTATAAGTTCAAAGAGTTTGGTGTAGCCCCAGATATTGGTGGACAAACTCCAGAAGTAAAAGAATCTGATATTCCATTTTAGAAAAGAGGTAGAGGGTGCATAAATATTATACATGGACTGACAGCGAGGGTTATTTTAGGGGTCAGCAATTACTGCATCGGACGCAAATTGCAGAATTGTTGAAGTATACAGCTAAACCTACTGAGGCCTTTGCAACGATTCAGGATTACGATGCTGAAGGAAATTGCATAGGATGCCCATTGTACTTTGATATTGATTCACCTTCCCTATGGGATGCATATCATGAAATGCAAGAGTTGGTTGAAGACCTCAGAGCCACATTGGAAGTGGAGCCGTCTGTCTGGTTTTCGGGGAGCAAAGGTTTTCATGTTGTGTGTCCCATATATATCCGGCACGAAAGATGCCATGAGATAGTTAAGATGATGGTAGATGATGTTACTGACATAGGAGACAGGTCAGTCTACAGAACTAGATCGATGTGGAGATGTGATAATACTTGGAATGCTAAGGGTGAAAGGTTTAAAAACAGAGTTCGTCCAGAGCTTTCACTTGATGCCATATTAGTTCAGTCAAAAAACAAACATGACGGTACTATACATGGATGGTCGATGAGAGATGCTAAAATCGATTCTTACGTTGCCAAACTTCCAACGTATACAGAACGTATACAAACTATTTCGGGCGATTTTGAGCAGGATTTTAAGCCCTGTATGAAGACGTTATGGCAGATGTCTAGCCCACCGGAAGGAAGCAGGCATAATTTATGCCATCTAATGGCCAGACATTGTTATCGCTCAGGATTGAGCATTAATGAAGCCATAGCATTATTTGACGATCATCCCTACTGGGGAACGGTTAGAAGATCAGAAGGTCACTTTCCTGAGAAGATTATCAGGTCAGTTTACAGGTCAGGAAAGGCGATGATAGGCTGTAAGAACGGGATTGATTCAGAATTATTACAACCATATTGCAGCAAGATGTGTAACCTCAATGACGAGGTTAATATATTAGACTTTATAAAAATGTAGGAGACACTATGAGAAGATTATTAGACGCAATTAGAGTATTTTGGACGATGTTATTGGGAAAGTACATGACAGTACACCAGTTCCAAACAGTATTAGCGACGATGCCAGAGAAGCCACAAGGGAGAGTCGTGAAGACAAGCAGGAAGTACGACGTACTAGAGTTCCAAGTGAAGCTGCACAGACCAAGAAACAAAAAAACCAGAAAGGGGAACGCATGGGGCGTGTAATGAACCCAAGGGAGGATGTTGTAGTGACAGATTTATTATTAATAAAACCTACCCTGTATATTGTTATAGGACATTTCTTATCTTTTGCAGAAGGTAGGGGATTACCAGCAGAACCTACAAGCATTATCTCTGATCGTGAAAACGTGCAGGCAGTAAGCACCACACATGAAGACGGAAGAGCTATCGATTTTAGTGCTACTGGTTGGGATAAAAAAGACATAGAAGATTGTATTAGCCACATGAACAATATAGCAGGTCATTACGGGGCAATTAGCTATAGCGACAACGAGAGAAGAGTTATTGTATATCACAATTACAAAAATCAAGGTGACCACTTTCACCTACAAGTAGCGAGGTAAGAATGAATAAGCAGTATTTAGTAATGGAGTATGATGGGTCAGCGTTTCATGCTCTACACAACAGAAATGATTATGACATCAGATTATTAGACAAGTTCATAATGGACAGAAACCCATTAGAGATCGAGAAGGAATGTATGAATAGAAAGCTTGAGTCTGATGATGGTTTTGCAGCTAGACTTAGAACTGCTGAAAGAGAGAATAAAGAGCTTCATGAGATCAATCAGAAACTTAGAAACAAGGTCAGTTACATGAAGTCGACGGTTCATATGGAAGGTGTAAAATGCGGCATGGTTAGCACATATACCAGGACAACTATCGACCCTAATTTCGTAACCTGTAAGCGATGTACAGCTAAATTAAAGGAGGCTGCCAATGACTATCCTAATACTGATATTCACAGCGAAACTACTGTTCACACCGTATGATCAACCGGTGGAAGTGGAGCAGGTAGACGGTATTGATAGATGCATAACTGAGCTACCTAGAGTTAGGGCGCATGAGATTTCCAATGCGAGGTACGAATGACCGATAAAAACAGTGAAAGTAAATTTGAAGAGTGGTGTAATAATAATTACTGGTTAACAGATAAGGTGCATAAGCATCACGCAAGGACAGCATGGAACCACCAACAAAAAATCATCGATGAACAAAAGTCTACAATTGACGACCTAAATAATACGATAAGGGAGCTTAGAGAAGGAGGGCTTGGAGATGAATATTGAATATGTAAGCTTTGACAGGGTTGTTGAGGAATTAAAAGGGCGAATGGAACCATTTGTCTACATCGAAAGAAATTTCGAAGGGGTTGAGTATCAGGTTTATATCCCAGAAACAGGGGAATTTGAAAAAGAAGATGTATTTAATCTTAAAGAAGGACTTCTTAAGACAATTGAAATTTTAGATAAAGAACTTAATCACGAGAAAGAGCTTGTTGACAACTTTCTCAAGGAATATGGGCACGTTAAAATAAGTTTTGATAGCGATAGGGATTTTTCAACACGCGAAAGCACTATTGAATACGCCGAGAAGTTACAAAAAACCATTGACGAGCAAGCAGAAAGAATTAAGGAGCTTGAGGAAAAAGAAGAGTTTTCTGATAGGTGTATTAAAAATGGGATTATCTTAAATAAGCAGATAGACGAGCAAGCGGAAAGAATCAAGAAGCTTAAGGAAATAGTTGAGTATCTGGAATATTTTATAGAATGGTGCGAGTGTGGGAACCCGAAAGCAGATTGTGTTTGCGAGCATCAGAACGGGTGGCACAACTCCAAAGAATATAAACTCCTAGCCGAATTACGGAAAGCTAAAAAGGTGATGAAGAAGTATATCAGAGTCCCCGAAAACGGCACTGATTTTCCAGAAACAAATCATAGCTATGATTTCAGACAATACCTATCAACCTTACCGCCTGAGATTAAGGAGTTATTAGATGAGTGACTGTTTACATAATTTTATAGATAAGGATGATTACGTCTGGTGTGACAAGTGCGATACCTCTTTTACTCACCATGAGCAATCATTTTGGGAGCAATGTGAAAAGGTGACTATTCTCGAAGCAAAAATCAAAACTCTCGAAGCTGAAAACGCTCTACTTAAAGAGAGTAATGAAAGGCTTGAGAATAGTCTGAGAGAATTTAAAGTGTTCGGCACAGATGAGTGTACAGAGTGTGTTAATGAGAAAGGTCGTGCCCATCTCGGCGAATCATATAATCGGATAACTCTATTTTATAAGCCGAAAGAGCATAGTATTCATAAGCAAAACTAAAAGAACTAAATAAGGAGGGGGTGTGACACCACAAGAAGCGAATAAGATAAGCGCAATGGTTGAAACTTTCAAAGAGGGCGAAGCACAATACAAGCAAGCTATCAAGGAGCTTGAAGAAAGGATAGCTTTTTTATCTAAGGAAAATAAAGCTAAAAATGCTGTAATTGGTGAGAATCAGAAAAAAGATTAAGGAGCTATTGGAGAGGGAGGAACATGGCACTAATTAGCGCATTAATATACACATTTTGGATTTTCCCACTATCGATTATCATGTTAGTGGTCAACACAATCGTCAGCGCATTGACTTTGAACTTTGAGTTTGTAGATGAGTCAGGCGTGATGTTTGAAGAGTTATTCTTAGGTCTGGTGGATGTATGGCGAGCAGTTTGGCAGAGGGGATAGCGATGGCGAACAAA
>Ga0129345_1000194_pt1 | contig 21483 bp, 35 predicted proteins | sample CPBDNA_FD_94425 | JGI IMG/M metagenome (GOLD analysis project Ga0129345, IMG submission 94425) | Freshwater to marine salinity gradient microbial communities from Chesapeake Bay, USA - CPBay_Sum_20_0.8_DNA | ecosystem: Environmental > Aquatic > Marine > Coastal | place: USA: Chesapeake Bay...
ATCCTAATAAAAATAAGGATCTTTTTTTCAGGGAAAAATCTAGTCGATCTCTAATCAGGGCGTACCGCCCTGTCGAGATTTGACTATGTTTTTTCTAACTCTTTGACCTCTTCCCAGTCCTTGCGAAGAGTGCATTTACGGCCTCGCTTCTTACTGTGGCCTGGAGTGGGAGCTAGACGAATCTGTTCACGCTCTTCTTCGTCGAAAGTTTTAAAATAATGAAAGGCGTGTTCGGTTGAAGTGAACTTCTTACCTTCGATCTCGAAATCGCAGGAAAAATAATTGGATAGAAAGTAGTAACTGCCTGTGAATTCTTTAATCGCCATTAGATAACCACCTTCTTAACCTTTTTAATCTTGGGTTTCTTTTCTCCAAGGATAGAATCATCCAGAGGAAGACTCTCCGGATTATAACAGATTTGAGATTGAATTTTAAACCAATCGATATAAAGGCCCATAACTTTCGCATTTTTCAATAAATTCAAATCCTCGGGAAGGTAGATCTTAATTCTCGAAGAAGTATCATCCACCCGAGTCCCGCCGTCCACCACCCAATAAAGAAACCAGTAGCTTCGTCCTTCCGCACACTCAAAGGCCAGAATGCAGATCGGGACCTGAATCAGATCCCCCTTCTGAAGATTTAGAACGTATAGTATCTGCTCCGGGGTTTCCACCAGGGGCTTCCCGGAAAATTCCTTCTGATTGAAGACCCCCTTTTCCACTACCATTTCCTTGAAGATCTTCGCGAACTTCTGGGGCCCCATCAGATTCAGATCCATCTTCCCTCGCATTTAAGTACGTATTAACAAACATTTGACGAATCTGAAAATCATCAAATTCAGCCTCATACACATCCCTTAGAATTCCAATCGAGAAAGAATCTCTGAATGGATAAGAGCCCAGGGATTCTCGAACGTCTTTAACGAACTCTCGGACCATCTCTGAATTACCATCAGGTCCAAACTCCATGGAAAGAACCTCCAATAGAATCTCTAAGTGCTCCTCGAACTGCTCATTAAGGTTAGGCCTCGAGTGGCCGAAAGGAATCGTATCCGAATCTTCGTAAATCCTGGGACAGTGCTCCAAGGATTTAATCTCAGATTCAGAAACCTTGCCTAATTGCTTAAGGTTTAAAACCGTACCATCGTCCAATCCCTGATTAAACTGATGAACCAAGGCCATCTCCTTTTCAAAAGAAGCCATGTTGAAGAACTGGACTGACTCGTTTTTCAAAACCAGAATGATCATGGTTCTATATTACAAATTCATTTCAGATTTTAAAAGCGAGATGGTATGAAAATCACGAATCGACTTTCGCATGGAAGCGTAGACCCTCTTAACTTCCTCGCCGTCTTTACAAAAGTCCGCTAGTTCTTTCGCTTTAAGAGCATGGTCTCGACAAAGTTTCTCTCCATAAAGGGTGGTATCGAATTTAATCACGTACTGCTTGTAATTGAAAGTCTTACAAACCTTGTACATTCGTCTGCGGCCTCCCCGAGCCTTCTCTTCTCCTACAGTCACTCCCCGAGGAAGATCTTGGAAGGGAAGATTCATTATAGACCTAATAGCACCCCTGGTAGCCTGGGGGTGCAACTTACTCAATCGAAGCCTGACTAAAGCGAAGTGCTGTAGAATATCTTTAAGGGCGTTTTTCTTGAGAGAATAAGACTTAGTCACGTCTTTATATTTTAACCTAGCGTAGTATTGGCCGCCCTTGAAGGTGTAACAAAGTCCTCGAGGGAGGGCCGGGTCTGACTTAGCTCTTCCCATTTCCTTCTGAAGTTCTTCGATGACTAATTCAATCTTGTCGTGATACTTAGCCTTCTCCATCAACCTTCGAGCGTTCTTCGCACGTTTAAGAGCACCCTCCTCACCATAAACACTAATAGAGAATGAAAGGTAGTGCTCTCGGTAATACCCGGTGTAGGTTCCTCTCTTAGCACAGTGACGAATTCCCATTTGGAGTCCACGGTTACGCTTAGATTTATTTTTGGTCTTCTGGGAAAGTTTCTTAACCTCTCTACGCTGATCTTGTTCGTAAAAATCGTCTTGGTCGGCTTTATGATTCGTGCCGTCCCCAACGTAGTGGCACCAATCGCACAAGTGATTGAAGGGCCGATCGTCCATTTTATTGTAAGAGTTGAAACACTCCGAACAGATCCAATCCTGGAATACCTCTCCGTACATCACTCATACTCCGCGATTAAGTTGTCGAGGTCTTCCGCTAATTCTGGATTCTGGGAACGGATGGAGTTAGCGTAGGCTCTAATAGCATGACGAGCGTGAGGATCAGTGTCTAATCTCAGAACGAAATAGTTGGCATTTGGGTCGGAAGGTTTTCCATTAACCTTCTCTACTATGTACTTCGGGTACAATCCTCTTCTTGACATTCGTTAACTCCTTGATGATTCGAGTCCTATCTTCGTTAAATAGAGGAGAACAGCACCCGGCTCCGAAAGCCGGGGAAAAGTTCGCCCCAGGTTGTTTTTGAATGTGCTCGTAGATCCCACAACGGTAGGTTTGGGCCTCTCCAATTTTAGCATCTTCCTCGAGGAAAGAACACTGGGATTTTTCGGAGTCCCACTCCCCATAAGGGCATACGCCTCTTTTACAGCAGAATCCAGATCTAAAACACGAAGCTATTTCCATGAGTACTATATTACTCTGTATCTTCCGAAACTAAAACTCGAAATTCATCTGAAAGTTGTTGAATAGTATCTGCCTCAATCATGACTCGTTCAGGAAGCCCCAAAACAGTTCCTTTAAAGCGATCTTCCTCAATCCAGTAATCCAGGGCCACGTCACCTACTTCGAACATAGGAACGTACTTTAATTCTCTTAGTTGGGGCAGCTCTACTCGGGTGAACACATCGATCTCTTCCTCGTCCATAGCCTCTACTCTCTTACGAGTATGAATAGCTAATCCCATGGCCAGCATCAATCCATAGGTCTGCTCACTGAACTGAATTCTACGAACGTTACCGTTATATCGATAATAGGCTCCGAAGAAAGGAGCTTCCTCTTCAGTCACTAAATAAGAGACTCCCTCAGGTAATTTGAACTTCTTGAGGTTCTTTAGAGGCTTTATCTCCTCTTGAATGAATTTACGAATCAAAGGAACAGAATTAAGTCGCTCCATTCTCTTTCTGGTATACCAAGCCAATTCCAAAGCTTGCCTCTTCCCAAATTTCGAAATCGAGAATTTCTGACGAAGGGTCACCCCATCCAGCGACATAGTAGCCGCATAGCTGGCTTTCTCCTTCTTTGTTTCGTTACAATAACCTACCCCGACCGGAAGAGCCTTATGAACATCTTTCTTCCGGCTATCGGATTTGTACTCTTCAAGAAACTCCTCGATCTTGTCCGGGGTCTTTAGCTGGACCATACGCTTTCGAACGTATTTAGCCAGTTCAAGGGCCTCTTCCTCACCATGAGTCTTTATGCCTATGCGAAGATTAAAAGGACCAAAAAACGCCTCATAATACCAATATTTACCCCTCTGATACTTCATGATCCCGACGGGTAACTGATAGGGGGAGGTTCTTCGCTTACTCTTCTTCTTGTGACGTTGGGCCGCTGACTTCTTCGAATACCCTGGTCTAATTTCAGACTGGGAGAATTTCTTTACCGCCCCGGCGGGGATCTCATTAGGATCTCCGACCGAACAGCCGAAACAATACTGGGAGTCGGGGTCTACGGTCTCTGGGTCGAATTCACGAGTGCAGCCAATGCAGATAGGTTGCTCGTGCTCTATCTTCAATCCTGGGATCATCTGAACTTCCTTTCGTTGAAAGATCAGGCTACCACAGAATTACTCTTCTTTCATAGAATCAATTAAATTATAAAGTTCATCTATGTTGAAAGGCTTATTCAGAATCGGAGTGCCCTTCAACTCGGGCGGTAGATTCATGCACTTACCCAACCCTGTAATAAAGGCTACCCTAGTCCAGGGAGACTGATCTTGGAATTTAAGAGCTAACTGAATTCCGTCCATCTCGGGCATATCGTAATCGGTGAGCAGAATATCAAAGTTTTCGTTTCTCAGAGCATCTAGAGCTTTTTTAGGAGATAGGAAAGATCGAATGACGGCTTCTGGGTACTGTGATTTAATAAAGAACGAAGTAGCGTCCAGAACTACATCAAGGTCATCTACGACTGCTATTTTTAATTCATTAATATTCATATAAGTAAAGAGGTTACGAAAAGATTATAAAAAATCTTCCCGTAACCTTGAAATTTAGTGCTATGTATGATTAAAGCTAGTAGCTTACGTCAAGCTCCTTTTCAAGGACTACAGATTTGATCATCGCCAACTCATAAGCGTGTCGGTCTTCTTTTGACATTTGAGTCCCTTGTTGCTTGGCCAGTAATTCATAGATCTGAATATCATGTAGAAGAGCTTCCAGTAAATTTCTCTTCTGTTCTTCGTTCATGTCCTTGATCTCAGTTTTTCTAGCCATTGCTCACACCTTATCGTCGGTTTAACTTCAGAATTAAATACTACCAGAAAGTGGTGGCCCAGGCTAGAGATTCTTTGTGAATGGCCATTGCTGAAATAGAAATCGCTTACACATCCAAAGATGGAAGAACGGTGTTCTCTCCCAGAGGTCGGGATCTAGGTTTCGAAAACCGTAAGCTCTCAGCCAAAAAGTGAGCCATAGCTGATGAACTAGGTAAGCAGAGAACTTAATGTGGACAACCAGTACTTTCGGCCAGTAGTAAGTAAAAACGTACAGAAAGTAGATTCTGTTGAAGTTTCTTCTGAACACTACCTTACCAGCGTCATTAACCAGAGCGGAGAATACATTTTCTAGAAGATCTAAATGAAACTGAGTGTGCTCTGATCCAGATGCTTTAAACTTCCCTCTCCAGAACTGAATATGGTGTACCGAGGACTCAATTAGCTTCAGGTAAATTGAATTAACGGACTCGGCAAACACCAGAGTAATCGTAGGAGCAATCAGAAGAAACATTCCCAGGTAGATCGGGCTCATATCACGATACCTTTGATCTTGCTCTTCTGAAGAAGATAATCTCTGCGGATCTTTAACTCATTAATTCTTTTATGGAGCTCCTTATAATCCTCGGACACCTTCATAACATCCGTCGCACAGATCCTACGAACTTCCTCCAGGATCAATTGATTACGTGCTAGTGTTTCCGCGACCCACTCAATGATGCCTTCGGTATCCTCATCTTCAAGATCTGGGAAGTCTGCCAAATCCATAGCCTCGCCTAACTTCTCTGAGATCCCTAGAGCGTATACATTAGATCCTATGATCTCAGCCATCTGCATGGTCAGTTTACTGTACTTAGCTAAGCTCTGCAATTTCTCCCTCCAATTCCTCGATCTGATCTTCGAGATGTTTCAAAGGATCTTTGCAGTAGCCTTGGAACTTTTTCTTCGCGGCCTCGATCGAACCTTCTAAAGATCTACTGGTGTAATAAGCGTCCTCGGCTATTACCAAAAGAACTTCTCTGGGTTTGTCCTTCAACCTCTCCTCGAAAAGAGAACGAGCTTCCTCGAACTCCTCTACTAGGTTATGCCGAATAATCGGATCTTTGGAAAATCTATCTGAAACACTCATGGTTCTATATTACGACCTGGGCTCAGATTCTAAAAGTCAAATTACGACCGATCCTCGCTTTTTCGTGTTGGAGGTCGTCGGATTATCGAACTTCGAGATCATATCCAGGATCAGGGAGATCTCACGATCCTGAGCTACCGAGAGTTCACAGATCTTGGGATTCTTCGAATAAGAGAAAAAGAAATCACCATTAGCGTCTTCGTAGTAATAGCCGAAGTTAGAAAGATCGAGCCTTCTCTGCAGATCCAGATATCCACTTTTGATGTACTTCGGATTGAGTAACTCGTCAGTATCTATCAATCTCATCATAACCTGGGAACTATCGTCGATCTGACGGCCTGGGAGGAGTAAAGCCCTCATGTCCGAGAAGTTCCAGTCATTAAGCTGATTTCGTTTATGAAGTGCATCTCGATGCCGCTTAGCCTCGTGGTAATCCCTCTTGAGATCATGAACGTACCGCTCTTCGAATCTTTTCTGGAAAAAGATTTTCATCATCATTGAAGCCGGTATCATAAGGCAGACCAGAAAAACTGATCCTAAGGCGTATATGGTGTTCGCAATTAATTCCATTCTAATTGTTTGATAATTTCGCTATCAATAAACGAAATACCAAGGAACTAAAAGGAACCTTCGATGGAAAAACAACCTAATTCAGAGATCGTAACCATTCTGGCCAAGAACCTGTGTGACTTTGAAATACTGAAATCCCGAGCTTTAGGATTTCACTGGAACGTCGAAGGATCTAACTTCCTCGACTACCATGAGCATTTCGAAGAGCTTTACAACGCCTTTCATGATTATGCTGACATGCTCGCTGAAAGAATTCGCCAATATGAGTCCTTCCCTCCGACTATGTTGGCTGAATTCCTAGAAGGAACTCGACACGAAGAGAACGGAAGCGGTCAAATCAGAGATGCTAAAGAAATGCTTAGCCGAATGCTAAATGACCTCAGTTTCCAATCTAAGTGGATCAGTGAAGATTCTAAGCTCGTCGGTGAGAAGCAGGATCTGGTTACTCAAGATATTCTGATCGAGATTAACCGAGCTTTAGATAAGAAGATCTGGTTCTTAAAGTCTCTGGTCAAATAACCAAACCTTTAATTTTCCGCATCATATTCGGGAAGTGGTATTCTTCCGGATCGTACTCTATCTTGTAGATCGAGGAGATCGTCAGGATATGCTCTCCCGTCGCTAAGGACTGAGCGATTCTGGGCTTAAAAGGATCACCCACTAAATCTAGTTGAGGTAATTGGCCTTTCTTCTTTTTAGTGTACCTTTTGGAGAACTCCAGAAACTTGTTAACGGCGAAATTAAATTCCGTTTGGTAGAGCTTCGTTAAATTATCCAACTTACCAAAGAACTTTCGAAGCTCTGCGAAAGACGAAGTCTCTCGTGGGTGAATCGGTGAATTAATCGCAATCTCCAAAAAGAACTTACCATTCGCGAGCATTCCCCAGGGCTGGTCGATCTCTTTCTCGAACATAGCGGTGGTGATCATATTCGGAATGAAGAAATCATCTTTTAGAGGATCTTTAGAATGGGTTTCTTGGTAAAGAAGATAATCATCCATTCGAGCCCACATGAGATCCGTGAAAGTAATCTTGATGGAGTTTTAACATCAGGAGCAAACTTCTCCCCAGAGGAGAGTGTCCAGTTTCTAGCAACCAACTCATCCATGATCAAACAACCAATCCCTTGGTAGACGATAACTTTCTGTTCAGATCATACGCCTCTGGTTCAAAGTCTACTCGAAAATATGAAGCTACTTCCATAATATCCCTCTGATTCACCGAATCTCCCTCGTCCTTGTAAAGACAAGGTCTAAACCCACCGGTCTCTTTATTCATGTTATTCAGAAGAGTAAGCTTATAATCAGCGACTCCGAATTTAGACCATCTGGAGAAGAAGTCATCCAGATGAACAATCATCCTTCTCACCTCATCCAGGTACTCTTCAAACATGGGCCCTGCCGGGGGCTCCAGACCAGTATAACTCGCAATGTGTGCGATGGAGGTACTGACGTTGACCTTAATCGAACAGTAGAAGCTGTTCCTATCTCCTAGACCGTACCGTCCGGGATAATCCTTGATCTTACCATTTTCGAACTCATAATTAGTGATCGAGTTCTTGATGTTGGGAGAACTCTCTTCGTTGTTCTTGAAGAGCTCTCTCAGGTTATCTGAAAGCTCTTCGATATGCATCTTGACCGTGAAGTACCGAATCAGGGATTCCACCACAAACGAACGATAACGCTTTCTACCTAAATTACTAGGAGGAAGCCAGATAGAATCTGGATCGCTGTAGTGGATGTAGTCAAGATCCATTTTCCTCCCCTTCCCACTTGGGGAACACATCTACCTGTTGCTGAGTGTACGGCTTGTTCTCCCAGATATTCTGAACAATTAAATGGAAAGCCGACATTTTCCGCTTACGATTGATGAACATCAAGCAGGTTTCTCTAAGCTTGAACATCTTAATAGAGTCCACCTTGATCCAGTCGACCATGGTGCTGTGAGAAGACTGTTTAGCCATAATATCCAGGGTTCGGACTAGAGTACCGTAGGTGAAGATCTCCGAGAGGTGTTCGTGAGCCATTCTGACTAAATGGGAAGTTAGAACACTAACTGCATCAACATAATAAAGCTTATCTTGCTCACGGGCTTCGTCTTCAGTAGTCACGATCATCTTTAAACCATGGGCAGGTTCTTCAATAACCTCATCACCATCTTTGATCTCAGATTCATCTGAAACCAGGAGATAGACCTTAGTAGGATCGATCTCGAAAGTTTCGTGAACTCTATCATTGATTACGATTTTGTATTCTGAGAACGGAAGACTCATGTCGTCCACAACACGGACACTAGGAATAACCACTCCGGTCGCTTGATAAATCTGACGGCGGCAGGAGTCTACTCCGGTGATTAGCTGCTTTCCTAGTTCGGCCAACCCCGAGCCGAGCTCGATTCGGAGCTCTTCCATGTTCACCCAAGCTGGAGAGTTGCTAACTTTTAGAAGTTGGTTCTCTTCCTTCAGCGAGTCGATCTCTTTGTCACGATCCTGAACCTTTTGAGAATACTCTTCGAGCTTTCCGAAAACTTCGGCAAACTGCTCGGACCTTTCATCTTTGAGCTTCTTATTCTCTTCGAGAAGATCCGCCTTAGTTTTGATTCCCCACATTGCTTTAAAAAATTTAATTGCTTTTTCCATACGTCCTCATATTACGAATTTCTTTTCCAGACTATAAGTAGTTTATAACATTATTACTAGTGAGATGCACTTTTTTACTTGGATAGCTGACCCACAAGAACAGCGAGAGAGAATATCTAAGAATCCTCAGATCGAGCTATCTGGTTATGGGTTCTCAGAATCAAATTACGCTGAAGCTCTAGCCTCTGCTCTTAGAATGGAGCACGAAGAGGGAGACCTTCTAGGAATCTACGTATCCTATCAGTACGACCTGGGAGCCGGGGATAACGGATCTGATCGATTCACACTACCGGAATTCCTGATGTACTGGCCTGAAGAAGCTACCACTTTCGAAAAGTTCAAAGAGTCTCTGGAGGAGCCCGCAGCGATCTATAAGCCGAACTCTCCCAGTACCTACAAAGACGATCATATCCGCCACGAAGGAGTCGATATGTCAGCCGCTCCCTTTAAGACCATGGCCTCTAGACTTAAATTTCTAGCCGATCGTCTGCAGACCTACCCAGGGAACTTTCAACTATACGGAAACACGATCCTAATTCACCATGATGTGGAAAAGTACACGATTCCTAAATACTCATCGATGAAATACGACCATTATCGGTATAAGCACAGATTTATCTTTCGAGATGTTGAGCAGGACGCTTTCATCGCTCGAGCCCAAGAAGAGTTCGGTCCTGGTAAGACCTTCGAAGAGTACTTAGACGATTACCGAGGACATAGATTCATCAAAGATGTTTGGAAATATCTAAGGGCTAACCCCGATCTTTTATACGACCCGCCCCTGAATGACCGGTCAGAGCTGATTCTACACGCTGGCGGTATGATCACACTCACTGAGGACAGACTAGAGATCCGGCCTGAGTTCGTTAGACCTAATTACTACTATCCGCCTGTTCGCTACGACATCGACTACAAAGAGCCATTCTGAATATAATCGTCGCAGTTCTCTTTTCTATAAAGTTCGATGATTGCTGAGACTATCGAAGGCAGGGTAGCTAAATACACTCCCGAGGTTGAAAACGCATTAATCTCCACTACTTTAGGCTGACCTTCGCTCATACAAATATCCAGAGTGTAGGCGGTGTCTGGTTGATTATCACACTTGGCGATCTTCCAGGCTAGTTCATAGCACTCGTCCGGAGCTGGAATATCCTGAATATCGTATCCCGCCATTCTCTTGTAGTAAGAGTAGGTTATTACCGTATCATTTACGATCCAGAATCTCCACTCACCCTTAATGGGCTTCACCTCACTTAGGCACACTAACTCATGGTCCATGATACATTGTCTAAGAAAGTTCATCTCATGATCAAACATATCAGGTCGGATAGGAACACCTGAGAAGCTTTTAGAGCCCGAATTGGGCCGAATAAATATTCCGCCTGGGTGAGAAGCCTTTAAAGACCCCCAACGCCTTCTAACCTCTCCAAATGGAAGCATAACGAAGTCCTGGTTAAGAAGGTGGTCTCCAATTAGAGGAGCGTAGGAACTAAACTTAAATCTTTCTTCGGAAAAGAAGATTCCGGGCCCGTACCATCCTCGCTTCTGGAACTCTCTGCAAACAAAGATAGAAGCCATGACTATGGTAGGACCTTCGCTAATTAAAGCGGGCTTATGGACATCGAATCCGCGAGAGTCCTTAGGATAGATATAGTAATCAATCCCCATCTCATGCAGAAGGTCCCGCATTTCATCGATTCGATGGTCGAAAACCGGTTCTTGGATTACAAAACTAAAATCTAATGGGCTCAAACTACGACTTCCTCGGTGAATGCCGTTACCGCAGGATACCATCTAGCTTCGTGATTTCCTTCCCACTCGTCTATTTTTCGCGTTAGATTCCCAATGCTCTTTCGCAGATTTCCAATACTCATCCGTAGATTCCTCTCTTTTAAGTTTAATCCACGATCTCTTTCTGTACAAGCCTCGTATCCAAAATACGGGCCATCCGAAAGGTTTAATTAAGGCTTTAATGAAGTGGGATTTTGAAGGAGTTACCCAGAACTCACACCACTCAAATCCCATAGTGGCGAAAAACCCACCGAAGTAGGCTACTACTAAATTAATCATCTTTTTCTTTGCTCTCTCTTTTAGCGTACCAATTGAACTCGAACTCGAGGTGGTTTCTTATTATGTTCCTAACCTGATCCGCTCCGGTTCTAAAATCGAGATCTACCTTTCTCTTTTCGGAAACGACGATGTCATGATCCGGATTTTTAACCTCGAACTCGAATTGTAGAAGGTCGGTCGAATACCGGTAGACTCTGACCTTAGCCCTATAAGTTCTATCCTGATCGAACCTCTTATAGCACGACCAATACTCAGCGGAGTCGACTCCAGTCTCAAATATCTGGGAAGTTATTAAACCAAAATCCGAATGAAGGCCCTCTGGTCTAAACCCAACTGCTGCTTTGTCCAGAAAAAAGAACTGCTGTTCATGCTCTACCACAGCCTGAACAGCAAAAAACATGAGCAGGGCTAAAAGGAACGTACTATTGATAATCGAAGAAAAAACCAAGGCGATGCTTCCTATGAGAGTATTTATGAGAAGAATCTTAACAACAAACCTCCAAGAGGACTTGGATCTGTTCTTTATGATGATTTTTCGGGCCTCGGCTTCCCTAGCCTGAATATAAGATTCTCTTTTCTCTATGGGTTTGGCCATGGCCTATATTACGAATCCTGTTGCAAAATTAAAAGCCTCCCGAAGGAGGCTGAATGACCCCTGAAGGAATCGAACCGACATCGTGGGATTAGAAATCCCATGCTCTATCCGTTGAGCTAAGGGGCCGTATTGGTAATTTTGCACTGAAATTTAGTTTTCGTCAACTTTAGGACCGCGATAAGTTACGTGCTCGAAATCCTTGCCACATTCCCAGAGCTCTCTCTGTGTTTTGATGATCTCTTCTACTTCCTCTGGAGTGTGGGCCACCATCTTAGGCCACGGACTTAAGTGAGTGTAGATTGCTGATCCACCTTTAACAGCTTCGACTCTGCGGAACATATCACTTCTGATCGAGATGACATCCTCCCCGATCTCCACACCGTCTGGCTTCGCATCATCTAACTTATCGAAGTAGTGTCCGATGTGCATTTCATCGTGATCATCGCACACTTAAATTCCTAGAGAGGAAAGAGTCATGTACAGGGCCAGTGAAATCATCAGAAACATTGCTGCGGCTACCCAGAGAATAACCACCGAGCTGTCTCCATCATCGGACCGCTCTAACCTAGCCTGAATCTCGTCGGCCTGGGCTTCCGCCCTTTCACCTGCGGTTTCGTACATTTCTTCTTTCATTCGGATAATCCCACAAGCCTCTTCCAGAAGAGAGCTTATTTTATCGTTCGCGGCAGCCTCGGCTACTCTTTCCTTAATCTCTACCAATCTTTCTAAAGCGTTAGTTCTAATCATTTGATCTTCCTTAGGGTGGTGGTGATTTAAGAACCCACCTTATCTAACTTCTTAGGCAAAAGGAAGAGAAAATTAAAAAAATATGGTCAGAATGATACCGCCGAGACAAGTTCACTCATCTCCCAATCCCGCCAAGACTTCATGATGGTCGTCCATAAACTTTCTGGCCAGGGCCTCAACTACTCGAGTACGGGCCTTCCACTTCTTTTTAAGTTTACGGGGAAGTTTCGGAATCAGCCCGTCCTCAAATTTCGAAATCATCTCGGATTCTTTGGTACTTAAAAAAGTTCCTCTCGGAAATATTGACTTAACTTTAGCCATCAGACAACCGCCTTTTATGTATTAACTTTCCCAAAGTTTAATCGTGGTTAAGAAGTTCTGTAGAAATTCCGGACTATCTCTATGCCGATAAGGAAGAGAGGTTACTAATCGTCCTCCGAATCTACCTTCACCATCTGGGTCGTCATTACGAATGACCGAAAAATGAATATCTTTATTTGGGTCATCTAAGGATTCATAGAACCCGATAGACAAGCACCATTTATACGTAGTTCCGACTCGATAGGCCAAAGGGAGGCCTTTAACCAAGATCCAGTCGCCTTTCCCTGAAAATACTCCCGAGTTCTCCAGATCCTCCACGAGTTTCTCAAGAACCTGGAACTCCTCAAAGTACTTCAACCTGAAATCGAATTCTTTACCGCACATGAAGATATACTACGACCCAGTCTCCGAAATTAAAAGATAATTTGTTGATAATCTAGGCTCTTTTGGAGGAACCTATGGAAAAGATTTATCCTAATGAACTGGTAGTCGACCAAAGCGAGTACCCCAGTAAATCAGACTTCGAAGTCGTTAAAGGTGAAGGTAATGTTGGTCGAGGAGTTATATCTAAGAAAGAATTCCAACCTGGGGATCTTGTCGCTAGAATCACCGGTAAATATTCACCAATCCCCCTTCAACACACTTTACAGACGGGACCGTCCGATCATCTTTACGATCCTTGGTTCTCTGGGCTGTTTCTACACTCGTGTGATCCAAACATCTCTGTAGACATGGAGATGCTTACGGTCACAGCTTTAAAGCCTATCAAGAACGGAGACTACATTCTCATGGACTACCAAGAGACTGAAGAAGTTCTATTTAAGGAATTTAATTGTGAGTGCGGGTCTTCAAAGTGTAGGGGTTGGATAACTGGTAAGGTCCCAAGATCCGCCTACGATGAACAAAGCTAAATTCAAAGCAATAACCAGAATCAAAGCTATCTCCATTCCTGAGAAAGCAAATAATGAACTCTCGTAAAGCTCCGAAGATATAGGTTGATTACAGTCTGGGCAGATCGCTTGCTCAGGTCCTGGTTCTTTGTTTAGATTTTGATTCAATTTCTGATCACAGAACAAACATTCAGTCATATGACAATATTCTTCCGTTTGGAGTACACCAGGGGCCTTTCATCCTGATCTCGACCCAACCACCTATGTATTGCTTCACTAGATGGATTAAAGAAAAACTCTCTAACCAAGTCACCGAGATCTGATCCGAATTTTGATCCTTTTGGAGGAAGATGGAATCCTATCTGCTCCGCAAAGAAATTTAAGTCCGGGGTGTAAACCAAATTAGTTGATTGACATAGAGGCCTTGTTATTAAAATATAACTATCCTTAGGTAAATGGCGATAAGGCACGGCTTGGATACCAAGTACCTCCCCAGGAGCGTCCTCATCCTCATAGAGTAGATAATCGAGATGGTTGTCGACGACCTTTTCAAAAAGAGAACTCTCGACGACCAGACATTCAATGTCCACAGAGACGTTCGTGTATAGATCAAAAACCCCTCTCATCTTATATTCGCAATCTAGAGGAACCCGGTCAACAGTTGTTAGGAAGAATATTCTAGAATCCATCAGATTACTAATTCAGATCAAAGCATGGCGGTGGGCGGTCACTGCGAAGTACCTTCTCGAAGTCGGGCTAGTTTCGTTCGAGTCTCTGGAACATACTCCACCTTAACCGAACCTAAGAATTCTTTAACGATCTTAAGATCTTCTTTAGGATCTGAGGTCTCTACTTCCAGCTCATAATCTTCTCCGAACGGGTAGGTTGTTTTATCCAGCTCAAACAGAAGGTGCTGGTAAGGAAGATTCCGTCGCTCAGTTTTAGTAGATCCGGTACACTCCAGATCTTCTAGAGGGAATGGGTAGATGAAATTCGGATGGTCAACGAACTTTTTAATACACTCTTCCACGGGAGGAGAATCGACGGATTTCGAATTTAGAGAGACTTCCCACTCACGTTCTTTACAGGTCTGGATCTGGCCGTCATTGGAGGCATTAACTTTCTGAGTCAGGATCAGCTTATTGCCTCGATGACGGATTCGAATGGTCTGACCTGCTTTTTCCATGTCCTTGTCCGGAGTGTCCAGGTAATAATTGGTTTGAAGGTATCTTCTAAGAGCCATGGCCATGAATGGCTTGAACACTTTATTGTAGCCTTCCTTGGTCAACCTCACTTTAATCTCGGTCTCAGTTTGGGTTCTTTGCTTACTCATTAACTTCTCCACATCTTTCTTTCTTGGCCTCTCTGATGAATTCATCTGCCTTTTCTTTTCCGTACTTCTTTTCCAGAAAAGCACTTTCCACACGATCTGAGATTCTATCCAGTTCTTGCTGATGTTGCTTAAAGAACTCTAGATTCTCACTAATAATAGTATACTTGAGCCAGTCCACGAAAAGCATGGCTTTTTTGAATGTCTCCAGATCCTCGATCGCTGATAACTGATGAGGTTCACCCACTTCTTTAGGCAGAGCTTTACGAAGATGCTCGAGGATATCATTTCCGGAGAACTCGGGGTCAAAATCGAGATCGTATCTCTTCCTGACAAAACTCATAGAATCACTCCAGTTATTTTCCTAAATCTCTTTCGGCTCGGACTTCTTTCAGACTGGATAGTTTCTGAATTTCTAGGCAGAATAATCTCTGGAGGGATGCCCATCCGGTTTATAATTTCCTGTCTAAGACTCTCCGCCTCAAAGCTGTGGTTAGGCTCCCATTCATTTAAAAGCAAACTCATATCAAATGACAATTTCTGAAACCTTCCTCATTACTGGTTTTGGAGGTTTGTCCTCCTCTTGATTATCTGGAATAATAGAGGTCTCCTCAGCAAACTCTCTAAGCTCACTTAAATGAGCATCGGTGGTCCTGACACCAAAATGAGTCTCGAAATAACAATCTTTAGGCATGGCGGAGTTACCATCTACCTTTGAGGGAGCCGCAGGATGCCAAGGAACAGTCTCAATCTTCTCCCGAATAACCTTGAACCCTTGAGAAGATAATCCCTCCGAGATTCGCTTCATTTCATAGTAAGCTGAATTATTGTCGCCCATGAAAGTCGAAGAGGTCATGGTGTCGATGAAGACGTTGTCGCCTTCCTTGTCCTGCAGATCTAAAATAATTGGCTTAACTCTGATCTTGTCTGTGGATAAACTCGCACAGGCTTCCTTAAAGGCTCCGACCGGGATGTCTTTTTCAAACCACTCTAGGGCTCGACGGACCAACCCAATCTGCTCTGGAGTACCTGGAGTAACAGTCACAGCCTGTAGATCTACCTTAGGATGATCCAGAAGCATCAACAAAGTCATGAAGTCGTCTGGATCACCCGTCTCCATATCCCAAACAGCTTTTAGCATCATCTACCTTCCAACAAATCTGGCCTGATTCGAAATAATTCATGCTCAGATGGACGGGTATCGATGGAAGATCTACCGAAGCTATTGAATGAGACCCAGCTACCATCATCATAAAGAGCATCGAATAACTCAACCGGGATGGATCGAACTTTGGTCAAAAAATCAAAATCTACCTTAGTGAGGTTCTCTGAAGTCAAATCAATAATCCTGGAGGGAACTTCGATTGAAAGCTCTGCAAGATGAACATTAACCACATCCTTCCGATCCGACTTCATATGATTCATTAGATCCTTAGCCAAGTCATCGAAATCGAAAATGAGGCCCTCTTTTTCGACCACCACACTCCAATCCTTGTAAAGTATAATTTCAGTGAAAAAGCCTATCCTGTACTCGGGATGGTCCAAAGGAACTAAAGATGCAATATTACACTCGTAGCTTATCTTGGAAGGAATTCTCTTGGCCAGGGCAATAATGGCTTCCTCCACTTCTCTATAACGATTGGTCAATCCGTATTTCAAAGTCATCAAGGTTACTAAAGCCTTGGAGAGATTCTCCACATTGGAAACCAGATCTTCTTTTTTAACCTCAAACCCGTCACAAAACAAATCGCCATCGCAATTTGAAGCGGGAGTAACATTGATCGAATAACAATCGAAATTGTCCCAGATAAAGAATATGAACAGAAAATCCCCTGTCCAGAAAGCAGCCGATAGGTGGTCATCGTTATCCGAGAAAATGAACTCAGTAACATTCGTGCAGCGAGAGTACACCTCTTCTATTTCCTTTTGAAAAATTTCCCACAATTCACCTATCATTCGCCCTCCCCGACCTCGAACCCAAATTCGCTTTTCAATATGGCCTTAACTTCTCGAATAGCAGCTTTATCCTGCCTCAAATGACCGACACCAACAGTGTCACCATTTTTCATCGAGAAACGATCTACTATTATTAATGAATTACAAAATGTCAAGTACTTTTCTAATTAATTTCATTCGCGGCTAAAACTCTAAGAATTTCTTCTGGAGCAATGTAATCCGCTAGGAACTGATTACCTTCCGGCAATCCTTTGATATCGAAGCCTTCTTCATGGGGAAATAAACCTCCTGCGTCTGGCCAGATCATTCCCAGAGCCTTGAACTTATTATCCCATCCGAAGAAATTACCCGCCTGGATCAGATAGTCGTCGTAAACGTTGTCCGGAAGTTCGCACATGATCACCGAGAACCCCCCGCCCAGGATTCCCTGAACTTCGGTGTTAATCGCGGGAGTCCCTTTTTTCTGAATCAGATCGTAATAGTTATGGAAAAGGTCCTGCATTAGTGCGGGAGGCAGTCCTTTAAGAAGGACTTCGGGGTGTCCCTGCAGACTCAAGCCTATGGTATACGCGAAGGTGAATCCTTCCTCGCCTGTCGTGGTTGCTATAATCGAGAAACCAACCCGCTCGATATCTTCTTTAATCTTGGTCATCACGTTGTCTAGACTCATCCGAGTCCTCCTTTTCAATTACTAGTTTATGGTCGGGAGTCATGATTGCTCTTGGCCTCCCACTAATTACAATTTTATCTGATACATACGCTGGTTCAAAACAATACCCGCAAGCGGGCTTTCTGGCTAAAGACTTTTGAAGTTTGGCTAACTCAACGAAGCTTTCTGGATCATGCTTGATCACACCAAAAAAACTCCCAAAGTAAACTTTGTCCTTACTATGGTATCCGGCCACTTCCATGGGATGGTCACAATCCGGACAAATCCAGGATGATCTGTAAACTCCCTGTCCTTCCCAGATCTCGAAGTGAGATTTTTTATCTCGACGAAGTTTGGATATCTCGCCGTGTTCGCCTAACACTTTGATTCCCCAGCGGAGGCTTACTTGATACACGAAGGTGAGGTAGGTTAGAATCCAATGAATGCTGCCGAACAATACGTTGTGAACACTACGAAGAACGTAGGCCAATGAATATTACCAGTCATGGCTCTATATTACCGAGCTGGGAGTCAAACTAAAAGGAATTTAGCGATTAATGAAAAGAACGTAGTATCTATCTTGGGGATCTTCCGCGAAGAAGGGGTGTTTCTCAGCCATAGCGGAGCCTACTTCACCGATTCCATAGATCCTGACCAGGGACATTCCAGATTTCAAGAAAGCCTTATTCTTAACGACCTTCGCGATATGAAAATGATTCGAAGACGGGTACGGTCTTAGTCTTTCTTCGGCCCGGACTAAAACACAGGTGTGGTCTTTCTCTAAGTACTTTTCATCATCTTTAAAGTCTAATTCAAAGAACCAGTTCTGCAGTTCATGCCTAGATAGTCGGAAGGTCTTCAAGATGTCTTCGTCTGTGAATATAGTTAATGAAGACTTATGCCCTTCCAGGGACTGGATCGTGACTTCCTTTTGAAGCTGAACCACTTCTATATCGACGGGCTTGAATTTTAGATTAACGGGCTTGGTTAGGCTGGAGAGGTCCGTCAAATCATGGGAAAGAGAAGTTACTAGAGCATCTTCGTAGCTCTTGGTTTCGTATACGGGGAAATCCGGAATTTGGGTAAGTTCGTACCCATTGGTCCCTTTTACGGGCTTGATTCTAAAAAGCTCACCGCTAATCTTATCTCGAAGCCCGTATGATATTGAAGAGGAAGTAGTCATGATCGATGTTTGTTCTGTATTTAATTTTACCATGATTCTACTCGGTTTTATATGAAGTTAGCCCGTCCACGGGAAAGGAGGAAACCGTGAACGGGCTGGGATCTTAAACAGTGGGCATCACATCTCAAGGAGAGGGAGCACTTCCTTCAGGTGGAGGTTCAGGAAGTTGAAATCATCTGTAAGATCCTCGCCGAGATCTTCGCTCAGCATACCAACGTAAACAGCAATCTCATGTTTGAGCTCTAAAAAATCATCTAGCTCAGACTCTGACATCTTTTCGCGATCTTTAAGATCTTTCTCCATTTGAAGAAATTCATCTACTTTCTTTAGAAGGTCTGAGATCACTTCCGTGTCGTCTGCATCGGAATCCATCTCTTTTATCCGATTAAAGGCTTTAACTGCAAGAGGACAGATGTCAAACGCTCTCGTTCGGTAACCCAGGTACTCAATCTGAGAATCGTCTTCCTCTTCATCATCTCCAGTCTCATCCGAGTCGTCGTCATCTTCAGAGCTCTCTTCCGCTTCTGAATCTTCTTCTGGCTCTTCGGAAAGTTTTTCTTCATTTTCTTCTTCTGAACTTTCATCTTCCAGCTCCTCCTCAGCATCTTCGACCATGTCCTTAACCTCGTCCAACATCTGATCTACTTCAGAATCTTGGACATCTTCGGCTGGTGCATCCTCCATTGCAGGAGAATCTTCGCCCATAGGAGCGTCGGCCATGGCCTCGTCTTCGGCCTTGACCTTGAGGTTGGCCTCGATCATATCGTCGAGAAGAATATTATCGATCTCTTCAAATAAAAGTAGGGTTTCTTTCTTATTCATATCTGAACTCTTTTTCTTGGTGTCGGTTTTTACGTAAGTGGGCTCACCGCCCTTATAATCATCGTCGTTGACTTTCTCTCGCTTACGACGAACAGCCGATTCTTTCTCTTTCTCGGTCATATCGTCAGCCTTGGACTCAGGAACGCACTTGGGATACTTCTTTTTGAAGTTCTCTTTATTGAGATCTCCCCCAGGGCGACCACAGGAAGGATGAGAACCATCTTCGTTCTCACGGGAGATATCTACCCACTTCTCGTCGAACCATTTAGTCAGTCCCCCTGCCTCTACATCTAAAGAAGATTTCTTCTTTCCTTTATAAGGGGATTTTCCTTTATTCTTAGGATTGTCTTTGAATCTTCGCTTATACTCTTTAGTCAACCAACCTGAAGCGTAAGCTGAGGGCCAGACCTCAAACTTTTCCTTAGCTTCGTTCTTGACTCTATTATAAAGAGCTTTATCGGTAGGTTCAGGAGCCTCGTACTCTGCTTTCTTTTTATGAAGCAGTTCTAAAATGGCCTTCTCTGATATTTCGATACTCATACGGGTGCCTCTCCTTAATTGAGATTACATTGAGTGTGAAATATCAAATAAATAAAAAAGCCCAGCGACGCTCACCTTTCGATGATTACATGAAGCGGTCTGGGCTTGTGTCTAAACTGCGAATAAAAAATCTAGCGTCATCAACGTGGCCGCAGAAATACTAGCCTCGTCTCCCAACTCGTCGATTTCCAAAGGATCGATGTTGACTTCGATAGTCTCCTCCAACATCTCATTGAAGCAGGTCGCGAATTGCATTTGCTTCTCCTCGTCGATATCCTTGGCCTCTTCCTCAGTAAATTGCTCTTTACCAAAGACATTCTTCATGATCTCAGTTCGCTTGTTCTCGAACACCTCCATTGCTGGAGTTAGTTCGCTCTTCACGATCTTAGTCAACTTGAAGCTGGCCTTAATGGGAATCTTCATCGTGATCAGTTCCTCGATAGCAGGCTTAGCTGCTACGATTCTACCCAAAGTTAATTCCATGGGATTCATCCTTTCTTTAAGCTCTAGTCCGTTCTTTATTCTGACACTGAGCGAGAATTAAATCAAGAATTAAGAAGCTTCTAGCTGAAATCCGTCTTTGACTACGATTGTGTTGTTGGTATCCATAACTTATCATACATTTCCTTCAACAAATTCGCACAATTATTGACCTCTTGCCTTTGAGCTTGAGTTTGACATACTGCCTTTCAAAATGTAGAAGAATATAGAAATTCTTCTCTCACTTTAGATTCTTGCTTCTCAGAGTCAGTTTCACTTCTCGTAGGCTCTAAGAACCACTCGAAGCCAGAGCTGACTTCTCCACAAGCTTTAAGTTCCACTCGGCCAGCGGTATTAAATTTCTTGACTTGGTTCTCGTCAAAAATTTAGGTACAAGTCTTAACTATATTTTATGACCTTTTTCCATAAGGTCAATACCTAGTTAATCCTCCTTTAGATCTCTTAATTATTAAATTACGTCAACTGCGGATGACCAGTCAACTCCTTGAGAAGAAGAATGAGTATCATCCATAGCCTTAATTTTATTTTGACATACTCCCGTCACTAAAGTAACGGGATTCTGGAATTCGAGACTGCGGAGCGAAGCTCCGTCTTAACGTCACATAGTCCAAGAGAAGATGCCCCTTCTCTTAAAATATTCTTAGCTGCGTTGTGGTCTCTCTTGTGAACTGCACCGCAGGTGCAGGTCCAAGTACGCTCCCACAAGAGCAGCTTCTTTTCTCGTTTTTTCAAGCACTTAGAACAAACATGAGAAGAAGGATAAAACCTACCAATTTTATGAACCAGGGCTCCATATTTTTTACTTTGATGCTCTAAAATGCTGAGGAACTCGGCAAAGCCGAGGTCCGAAGCCTTCTTACCATGAGTCTTTTAAAAATGATAGTTGTTTTATAATCTTGCATAGGACAATATTGCTGAACTCCTTCTAAAATTAAAAGAAAATGTACACAATTAAACTTCCTTATTACCTAAATGGCCCGGAGGGCCATTTAAAGTACCAAAGAGAGTTTAGCTCGTGTGTTAAGTCTGCTTTTAATCTTAGAAGAAAGTTCCCAGGCTGCAAGCAGCCTGAAATCTCAGCCCGA
>Ga0129345_1000196_pt1 | contig 21299 bp, 19 predicted proteins | sample CPBDNA_FD_94425 | JGI IMG/M metagenome (GOLD analysis project Ga0129345, IMG submission 94425) | Freshwater to marine salinity gradient microbial communities from Chesapeake Bay, USA - CPBay_Sum_20_0.8_DNA | ecosystem: Environmental > Aquatic > Marine > Coastal | place: USA: Chesapeake Bay...
CAAGAGTAGGTGCAGATGTCTTTAAAGACAAAATATGGTATGGTAATTACAATAGATTAAATGTTTGGTGCAATGTAGGGTGTGATGTAGACAATGGCTTATGGGCCATCTACGGCGCACGACTAGGGCATTACAAGACAGTTTTAACAGATTGGGACACTAACCTTATATCAGATTATGATTGGTTTAAAGACTTCTTTTATAGTGAAATCTTAGTGAATTTTAATACAGATCCAACTGATAAATGTAAATTTACTAAAGCAGAATGGAACAATGACCTATTAGAATCAGCAGTATGCGGTATAGGAAGAGAAATTAATGAAAATGTAAACAGTATGATGTTGTTTGATCCTGAGATTACATCAAGCAAGTTCTTTAAAACAACATTCGTCAATCCTAAACGTTGGGGAGCAATGGTAACTGAGAAACAAATACAACGATTATTAGAGGAAGGCTTATTGTAATGAGCATATATGACAAAGCCGCAGATAAGGCAAAGGAGCAATTAGACGCAATTAGTCCGTCTATGTGCTATGCCAAGTGGGCACAAGTCAGTATGCACTTAACAAATGGTATGACACATAGTTGTTATCATCCGCCAACACACAAAATACCTTTAAAGGAATTAGAAAACAACATAACTGCTCTACATAATACAGAAGAAAAGAAAGAACAACGCAGACAAATGTTAAAAGGAGAACGTCCTGAAGGGTGTAGTTACTGCTGGAAAATAGAAGACACAGGTGCAAGAAGTGACCGTGTGTACAGAAGTGGCGAGTACTGGGCACAAGAAAGTAAAGAGGATATCCTCGATGCAGGTGCTGGAGGAAATATAAACCCACGTTATGTAGAAGTAAACTTTAATCAAGCCTGTAACTTTAAATGTAGTTATTGCTCACCCCATTTAAGTAACACTTGGGAAAAAGAAATCAAAGAGTTTGGACCGTATGACATTGTAGACGGAGAGCATAATAACATAGACAGTTTAAAACAAAAAGAACTTATGCCACTTAAAGTAGCACAGGCAGAAAATCCATACGTTACTGCTTTTTGGAAATGGTGGCCCGAGATGTATAAAACATTGAGAGTATTTCGTATGACAGGTGGTGAGCCACTGATGGACAGTAATACATTTAAAGTGTTAGACTATGTGTATGAAAATCCAAACAAAGATTTAGAATTAAGTATTACAAGTAATATGTGTCCACCAAAGCAGGCATTGTTTGACAAATTTATAGATATGGTTAAGAAACTGGATACTGTTGAATATGGTGCAGAAGTATATGTACAAGATCCATTTGACGGTAGTGACTGGAGAGGTTGGGAACATTTTATTGTAGGTAGTGATATGAAAGAATATCACAACAGCGAATTACCTGTGATAGAAAGACACGATATAACTAATACATTTCCAGAAGGTATGGGTCCTTGTTTAGAAGAAGGAGACAACACATACAACTACCTTTACACATATAATGATAAGGCATACAAAAACTTTAGTTTGTTTTGCAGTTTAGATGGTTGGGGTCAACAAGCAGAATATATGCGTAACGGACTAAACTTTGACCAAGCCTGGAACAATGTACATAAGTTTTTAGACAACACAGAGCATACAAGTATCAGTTTTATTAATACATTTAATGTACTAAGTTTGACTAGTTTCAAAGAATTTCTAGAGGGTATTTTAGAACTTAGAAAGATTTGGAGCAAACCTAATCAAATCAAAATGGGGTGGGAAAAGCCACATCAAAGAATATGGTTTGATATACCTTTACTTAGAGCACCTCATTGGCAATGTATTCAAATACTACCAGAACATTACTGTGAATATTTAGAAGAAGCAATAGAGTTTATGAAACAAAATGAAGCAGATGAAGAAAACATTGACTATACAGGATTTAAAGATTTTGAAATAGACAAAGCAGTTAGAAATTTAAACTGGATGAAGGAAGGTGCAAAATTAAGTCAAGAAGAGTTAAATAAAAGTAGAGCAAATTTTTATAAATTTTTCAATCAGCACGATGCTAGAAGAGGCACAGACTTTTTAGCAACATTTCCTGAAATGGGAGATTGGTATAACATTTGTGAACAGGCAGAGGCATTGATATGAAAGATTTGATAGACGCACTTTACAAAGGAATAGTTACAATAGAATACACTAAAGTAGATTCAGGCGAACATAGAATAATGCCAGGAACACTCAATAAAGATATTCACAAACAAACAATGGAAGTAAAACGTTACAATAGTCCAGATACTGTATTATGTTATGGATTAGATGTAAAGGCTTGGAGAGATGTAAAAGTTGACACTATCACAAACTGGTATGAAGGAATGCCAAAAGAGGAAAAATAATGGGAAGAAAGCAAGGCGAAAGCCATAGAGAATACAAAGCAAGAGTTATAGATCCGATATCGGATTCTTTTTGCGGTGCTAAATGGTACAATGCTACTATTTGGTTAGGACACGGTGGAACAACAAGTTGTCATCACCCTCCTGCACACCAAATCGATTTAGAAGAAATTAAAACTAATCCTAGTGCTATTCACAATAGTAGACACAAAAAGAAAATGCGTCAAATGATGCAAGAAGGTACAAGACCTAAAGAGTGTGAGTACTGTTGGAAGATTGAAGATATGGGCAGAGATGCCGATGGTAATGAACCTGTATCGGATAGAACTTACAAAACTGTCATTTACGAAGATGCAGATATAGATAGAATTGCAACATTAGACCCACAAGCAGATGTAAACTTAAAAACATTAGAGATTGCTTTCAACAGAACTTGTCAACTTGCTTGTAGTTACTGTAACCCTGCATTTAGTAGTACGTGGGTAAAAGATATTAGAGACAATGGTGGTTATCAAGGTATCAAGAGTGACGCAAGAGGACACTTTATTGATGATGCTCCTTACGCCGATCCATTTGACAAAGGCGATGAGAATCCTTATACTAAAGCATTCTGGGAATGGTGGCCTGAGTTAAGTACAGAATTAGAAGAGATTAGAGTTACAGGTGGTGAGCCACTTATGACTCCAGATATTTATAAATTATTTGATTGGTTCGACACAACAGACGAACCTAATTCAAAAAATATGAGACTAGCAATTAACAGTAACTTAATGGCAAAAGATGAGTTACTTGACAGGTTAATTGAAGGTACTCAAAGTATAGAAAGATTTCATATGTATACCAGTTGTGAAGCATTTGGCCCACAAGCAGAATACATAAGAGATGGTTTAGATTGGAATACTTGGACTACAAACTTTGAAAGAATTTGTAGTGAAGCAAGACTAGAAGGATTACATATGATGATGACAATCAATGCATTGTGCCTGGACAGTATTGTAGATTTTTTCAATTGGATGTTAGAAATGAAACGTAAATACGGTCATAATCGTCCTGGGTTTACCTGTAATATCTTACGTTTCCCAAGTTTCCAATCGCCTTTAACACTACCAGATGAACTTCGAAAAAAATATCACGATGAAGTTTTTGATTGGTTACAAGAAGTAAGAAAAAAAGATGAAAAAGATATGCACGGTATTAGTTTAGTGCAAGAGTGGGAACAGGATCAAGTAAGCAGACTTATTGAATACTTAGATGTTGTTAAAACTCCACACAGAAATACAGCAGAAAATAACTTGCTTGTACACGACTTCAAAGTGTTTTATGAACAATATGATGCTAGACGAGGATTTGATTTTAGAAAAACATTTCCTAATTTAGTAGACTTTTACGACAATATAGAAGTATTAGAGATACCAGTACAAGAAGATATACAAGCACCAAAAAGTATTGCAAAAGACGGCAACAAGTATGCTAAACGTATTGTAACTGAAGATGGCGAAGTAAAAGTTGTTGAAGTAAAAATGCGAGGACGTAAAACAGGCGAAAGCGATGACGACTATGATGACGAAAAATATGCTGAAGACGAAGCAAAGAACAAAGCAGGTAGTAGTATAGGTTGGGACACTGAAGTAGATGGCTTAGGTGGTGCAGACTAGTGTTCGAAGAGTATACCATTTATAATTGGAAACAAAGAAAATTCATCAAAGGCACAGCATTGCCTGATAGATGTCGAAGTATTTATTTAGATATACTCAATAACAAAAGTAAATTTTATGATGATCTACACAACGAAACAATAGAACCAGCACCTTGGCATTCTACTGACGTCTTCAAGAAAAAGGATAGAAGTACTAATGTTGCAGATATTAATTATATTGAATTAGATGACTTAGACAAGATTAAAAACACAATGTCAGATAAAAATGCAATGAGAACATTGCCTGTAATACAAGAAATTTTGCCTTATATAAATTTTTGTATTGAAGAAGTTATGCAAGATAAAGCAAAATATTATTTAAAGAATTGGTTAAACATTAGTCCTAAAAGTCAACGTTTGCCACCACATACACATCAGGGTACTTATCACGGGTATTGGGTAATCAACGACACAGGAACACAAACTATATACAATATAGATGGTGAAGATTTTCCTGTAAATAATTTTACTGGTAATTTTATGTTTGGCCCAGCAGATGTATGGCACTCGCTAACACCAAACAATGCAGATGCATTAAGAATAAGTTTAGGCTTTACAATTTTTAATCAAAAAGAATTTGATGAACAAACAAAATATGATGATGAGGTTTTTGATGAGATAGGAGCAACAGTTAATAGATGGCAAATGGTTGAACTAAGAGGGAGAGAAAAATGGGTAAGCGAATAAAACCAATATGGGAAGGTGGCAAAGTACACCCTGACTCTCCTAACAAAGTTTTCTGTACTGCTCCTTGGACTCACACATACATAAGTCCGCAATCAGAAAGACGTATGTGTTGTGCTAGTAGGGAAGAACACAAATTTCAAAAGCAATACATAGATGCCAGTAACGATGAAAAGTATGGAGAAGTAAAAGACTCTGGAAATATAGAAGATTACAAAGCAAATATTGTTACACTAAAAGAACATTGGAACTCGCCTTATATGATGGACATAAGAAAGAAACTTATGGCAGGCGAACAAATTCCACAATGTGATGTGTGCAATGATAGTATATTAAGCCAAAGTACATATAGACAATGGTTTACAGGATTTTTATTTCAAGATAAAATAGATAAATGTTTTGAGGAGACCGATGACGATGGAAGAACTACAATGGAGCCTATCTCTTTTGATTATAGGGTTAGTAATTTATGCAATTTTAAATGCCGTATGTGTGGTGAACAACTCAGTAGCAGTTGGGAAACGGAGAAGAGGAAACACGGTCATTGGTCACCTGAGAACCAACCGTTTATGGTTCCTGAGAACAAGAAGATTATCGAACAGTTTCAAAAAGAAGTTGTAGAAGAAGAATTTTGGGATAGCATTTGCAGAGGCATAGTAGAAGAAATTTACTGGGTGGGCGGTGAACCACTAATGTATGATATACATTGGAAGGCAATGGATAGATTAGCAGAAGACGATAATTTAAAGAAAGTACACTTACGTTACAACAGTAACCTAAGTAGAGTTAGATACGGTAAACATTACTTGTATGACTGGTTACCACAAGCAAAAGATTGGACAATGTGTGCTAGTATAGACGGTATAGGACTTGTAGGAGAGTTTGTGAGAACTGGTTTAGATTGGGACCAGTGGGATAAAAATTTTAGAGAAGGCGTAGCATTACCAGGCGGTAATGATAAAATGTTAATGGATTTAACTATAACAGGCCCAGGTATGTTTGGTTTAAAAGACTTTCTAGATTACGCATTAGAACTAGATGTTAAAATAGAAACAAAACGTATGTTTGCATTCCACCCTGATATAGTGTTTAGTCCTATGGCTTGGCCCAGACATATACTAGATGAAGTTGTAAACGACGTCTTAGACTATGCTAGACCCCGTGTAACGGACAAACAGCAAACACTTATACGTGAACTAGAGAATATGTTAGTAACGCCTAACTTTGAAGAGCAGTTTCCTGATACTTACAAGGAATCGTTTTTCAGAGGAAGAAGATGGCAAAATACCATAGCAAAAATGCGTAATGACGGCAGTTCAAACAGAAGTATAACAGTTGAACAAATATATGCAGACAATCAAAAGTTACTTGATTGGTGGGAGCAAGAAGAATAATGCCAATAAACCACAGAGAATATGTAGGAGGAGATTGGGACAATATTGGCGAATGGCAAATGAAAACTTTGAAGAAATTACCAGAGTTTGACGTAGATAAAAAGTTTTTAGATGTTGCTTGTGGAAGTTTACGCCTAGGTGTAAAACTTATTCCTTATTTAAATCACGGCAAATACTATGGCATAGACAATAACTATGACGTGTTAATGGCAGGAGTAAACGAAGAATTAGGTTCGGGTAAAGATAAGTCTCCTAAGTTCTTGTGTAACGAAGAATTTGATTTTAGTTTTTGTGGTCAATTTGATTTTGGTTGGGCAAACAGTTTATTTTCTCATCTCAATGTAGGAGACATAACAAGATGTATGAAACAACTTAGATTATATGCTCACAAAGATAGTGTGTTTTATTATACATATTTTAACGGCGATTCATCTAGAAATCCTGTACACAGTCACGCAAGAAAAGATTTTAGATATTCACCTAAAGAACTAATACCCACAGCAGAACGTTGGAATTTAGAATTTTTAGGAGCCAAATTTCATCACCCCAGAGGACAGCATTTAGTAAAATGTACGCCTAAAAGATAATGAGACCTAACTGGAAGGAAAAACTAGAACATTGGAAGTCAACACCTTACCAAGACTTTTGCGAGTCAAACTTTAATAAAATAGAAACATACTTACGAAAAAACTATAAAATATCTTATAACAGTATATGCGACATAGGTTGTGGTATTGCATCAACACCCATACATTTTCAAAAACGTTACGGGTCTCACCTTTATCTATTAGAGGGCCAAGGAAAAGAATTTTATATCCCTCTTAAAATAATAGAACAAGAATTTATAGCACAAAACATAGGTCAATACACTTTGTTAGACATCAGCGAACCAGATTGGAGGAAAGGCTTAAAAGATGTAAAAGTTGATTTGATACTTTCACAGTTAGCAGTAGGGTATCATTATTCTGTAGAGCATTGGTTAGAAGAAATAAAAAATATGTGTCACGAAAATACAAAAATATTTTTAAACTACGACTTTAATATCAAAAAAGATTTATTAAAGGGAGCAGAAATAATACAGGAAGTCCATAATAACGGAAAGTATGCTTTAATAGAAGTAAAAGTTATATAAGTAATTTTAAAAAAAACATATCTGACTTATCTTTTAAGAAAAGCATAACTTCGTTTTTGGCCCAATCAGCACTTAAACTCCAACGTATGCCAGGTTGTCCTAATTTGGTTTTAACAGCATCATATAACTCATCGTGATTTTCTTTGAACGTTCTATTTGTTTTAAATAACACGTGGATAGAACATTTGTAATTAGGATGTATTGTGCTGTTTCTTGCCACAGCATTTTCAACACAATTAATCATTTATTACGTCTTTGCAAGTAATCGAAAGCAACATCTACAGCATCGTCGTGATGTCCTTTTAGATAAAAGAAAGGAATTTGTTCGCTGTTAAACATTTCTAATATAGCATTGTCTATAGCAATGCAACCTTCTAAATCTTGTGCCCTACCTGTTTGATTAAAATTATTAGGTCTGTCTAACATAAAATTTATATTGTTGTATTTGTCATAGCATTCACGAGCAAGTTTGTCTATTAAGTCAGTATATAATGGACCTTCATATAATTCTCTGTAAATGCCACTTAAAAGTACAGGACTGTCTGTTACAACATAATCAACTTTGCCTACAAGTCTAAGTATTTTTCTATGCTGGTGTGCTAACATATATAACTGATCCTTTAGCATAGGAACATTGTCTTCCCAAACGCATTCTTTTGCAAACTCGTTTACAAGTTCTACATTATATCCAGATAAGTTCATTTTATAATATAGTCCAGCGGCTTTGGTACTCTTACCAGTGTTAGGGCCACCATAAAAATTTATAACCTTCATTTTTTCTTGCCTATTTGCATATATCGTGTGTAAGCAGGTGTAATCATTTCACCTACATAATATGTTGTACCCAAAGGATACCTTTGTTGCATTACTTCTATAGATTCACAACAATTAATATGACCTTCAAAGTTCTCACTATTATTTGTTTGCATAATTATTAATTGGTCATCGTCTACTGTATCAAACCAACCTGTACTCATATGTTCGCAACTGGTGTTTATAATCCAATCGGGTCTTATCTGAATTAACTCTCCTCCGGTTTCAAACTCCATATTACTGCAATCTAACATTTCAACATCTGTTACGACACCTTTATACTTCCAATTGTCTTGTACCCATCGTTGATTAAGTCTTTCAGATTTTTCAATTGATTCTGAATCCATATCTAAACCGTAAATACGTTCTATATTTAAAGAGGTCAGCATAGGATCAACCAATGTACCTATCCAACTTCCTAGTATAGCAACAATTGGGTCGTCTGTCAATGGTAAAGTAAATAAATCTATATTGTGTAACTCTCCCAATAACCAACTCTTACTTGCTAGTTGTCCACTGCTGTAGGCGTGTGATGGATAATAACTTCCGTGTTGTACTATGTGTTCAAAAGTTGATACACGGGGTCTGTAAAACCCTGCATCTATATAATCTCTTACTGCTTTCCAACTATCTAGTTTTATTGTATTGTTCATATAACCACTCATAATCGTTAATCATATTTAATTCTGAAATATTCATTTTGTTCTTATTTGCGAAATCTCTACCATCAGTTGCTCCTGCTTTTGCCTGTTCGCTGAAGTCTGCATCTGGTAAAGGGTTTAACCATTTAGTTAATCTGTCTTTGCTTTCTTGGTCGTCTTTTAGTGTTAGTTTTACACATTCTCTAAATGCACTTCTCCAAGTATCATACTCACTAGTATTGAATCTTGTTACACAACTAACCTGTGGCATCGCTTTGAAACGTTTGCTGAGACCTGTAGTAAAGTCTAACCCCCAACTGGTTGCTTCACGTACTTGCTGTGTGTTAAACAGTTTAACACCACCATAACCATATTCTTCTCCTGTTACAGGATTACTACTTGCCCAAACGTGTACAACATCTTCATCATATACATCTGGTATATAGTCAAATATAAAATCATCTTTTATTTCTGCATCAGCATCTACTACCCAAAACATATCGCTTTTAACCCTATTTGCCGCCTGTTTGTGTGCTTCAAAAATTCCTTCAATATCTCTTACCCATATTAAATTAAATTTAGGATTAATTTGTCTTAATTTGTCTTGTAAATTATTAAAATGTTTATCTGCTAACGGCTCTTTGTAACTAATGTAAACAATATCATTTGTTTTAGTAGTACTGCCAACTTCTTTTACATAAGTTAAGTTTCTAAATTTATTCAGTCTTATATCATCAGATTTTAAATTTTCATAATCTATAAATGTGGGCCATAAACGTAATCCACCGTAGGCGTGTACTTTTTGTGTTGTGCTATTAAGTTTTTGCCAACAATGTATGTTACTTAATTCAGTTAATCTGGGCATAAAACCTACGTCTAAAATGTCGTTGTTTACTTCAACATTAGGATCCACAGTCCAAACATATGGTGAGTCATTGTTTAGAATAGATAGTAAGGTCTGTTTATCTGCGGATTCTAATTTAAACACGGGCCATTTTGGACGCAGGCTTGCCACATTCCGAACCTCCTTGAGGTTGTCGAAACTGTTGTTGTCAATGTCTTTGTTAGTAAACTTGCTGTTTTTAAACAGTTCAGTTGGTACTAATCTAACATTTCTAAAGTTGTCATCTTCGTCTGCAAAGATGTGTAATTTGTCTATATCCCATTGTGTAGGATAGTAATCAAAGTTAAAGTCTGGATTTAAATTAGTAAATGTGTCTACAATCCAGAACATATTGGTGTTCGTTTGGTTCGCTAGACGCTCGTATGTGCCCTGTAACGGCTCTTTGTGGTCGTCTGGCTGTATGTGGTACACTGGATATTCGTGTTGCATACACCCTGGTGTACGCAAATATTTGGGCCTTCCTGACTTTTCTGATTTGTGACATAGTTGTATGCCACCGTAATCGTATTGCTTATTAGTTTTAGGATTAAGTTTTTGCCATACGTGACGTTTTCCTTCGTCAAATGCATCTGGTTGAAAAGCAAAATCAAAGTCTTCTAATATGTCTATATCCTTATCTATTACCCAAAACCAGTTGTGGGTACTTTGTTCTACTCCTTGTTCATATGTGTCAAATTTTTCCCATTCAATTTCAATTGGTATATTACTGCTAGGTGTAAACTCGTGATTTTTAATCTCTCCGTTCCATTCGCCTGGTACCCATCTTACAAGTCCACTTCCAAAAATATGCACAAACTCTTTTTCAAATACAGGAGGGTTCCAAGTGATTACATCTACTTCTATACCGTTACTAACAAACCAGCAATCTTCTGTGGCAGTTTCATATTCGTCCATTACATCTTTAAACACAATAGGATAGTTTCTTCCTCCAACTGGATTATCACTAAAGTATTTTCTTTCTTCAGAGTTGTACTTTACAGGAACTAATTTTATGCCACCGCATCTATTATCACTAACATTTTTTATATTACTAGGATACTTGTGATCCAAATCACCAGGCATTTTAAAAATATGTATAAACTTTTTGTCATAAGACTGTGGTACATATCTAAATACTTCGTTGATTTGATGTTCTTCATCTACCATCCAAAACATTTTAGTTCTGCTTTTCCTAGCAAATGTTTCATAGTCATTTAAATTATTCGTGTAAAATATATCATACCGCACAGGCACTACATCTTTTTGAAATTTATGTTTTGTTATATCAAACTGTTTGTGTACTAACCTCACACCGCCACAACGATTATCCCAAGCATCTTCTACTTGCAATGGATAACGTTCTTCTAAATGTCCTGGTATTTTAAACACGTGAATATATTCTTGTTCGTGACTGCCAGGTACAAACAGTAATTTGCCTGTGAATGTGTGTTGCCTATCTACTATCCAAAACCAATCTGTTTGGCTTCTAAGTGCATACTCGCTGTAAGTGTCTGCATCAAACTCATCATCGTCAACATAAAACACATCATAGTTTTCGTCTTCGATTGGACAAGCAGGATGTATTTTAGTTTCTGCATTTTTCCAATCTTTAGGTACTAAACGTATGCCACCCATTGCCATAGGATATTTTTCTTCTAACTGATAGGGCATTCTAAAAGTGTGTAGCATTCCATTTTCAAATGGATTAGGCACCCAGTCAACTGTTTTAACATTTATTTTGTGTTCTCTATCTATGAGCCAAACATATTCGTCTGGCAGTATATCCCTTTGTACATAATCATTTACATCTTCAACATACAGTATAGGATATGTTACGTTTGCGTCTAAGAAAGTGTGATACTTTATATCTGCTTGTTGCCAATCTCTTGGATATAATTTTACTCCACCTTCTACTTCTGGATATTTGTGTTCCAATTGTCCACGCAAATGAAAACTATGAATAAAGTTAGGCTCAAAATCACTAGGTGCCCAATTTATATCATTATCCAAAACATATTCTGGATCTACACACCAAACGTGAGTTGCTGTAGTGTTATTATCAAAATAATCTTCTGGAGTTTCTGTGTGTAAAATATCAAATGTCTTTTTACATTTTATATCATTATGCCAAACAGTTTCTTTATTTTCTACTCTAGGGTGTAACCATACACCACCATAAGAATGTTGACTCCATTTCCAAACGTGATTATATTTGTTTGTGTATTGGTCCGGTTCAAAATCAAATATAGTCAAATCAGTAATTTCAATATTAGGCTCAACAAACCAAAACATTCTAGTTTTAGATTTTATTTCGTCTTTGGATTTAACTTGCTTTGCGAAGGGAAAATATTTTAAAAGACTTTGGTTGTTGCCTTGATAAAAAATATCAAACATCAGTCGCTCGTATGTACTGGAACTCCATACTTTTTTGAAAACTCAGAAGCATCTTTTTCATCGTTGACTATAGGCATACCTTTAATATTTAAACTAGTATTAAGTATCATTGGACAACCTGTCTCTTTGTAAAATGCTTTCATCATTTTGTATAAGTCTGGGTGTTGCTGTTTGTTTACTGTTTGTACTCTGCTGGTACCATCGGCGTGTACTATTGCAGGGAACTCGTCTGGTTTTAAACATTTTGCTGTGTATTGCATATAAGGAGCATTGCTAATGCCACCTGGCATTTCAAAGTACTCGTGTACATATTCTTGCAATATAATAGGAGCAAATGGTCTGAACTCCTGTCTACGTTTAATTTTGTTTACAGCATCTTTAATTGCTTCGCCTCTAGGATCAGCACATAGGCTTCTGTTGCCTAATGCTCTTGGCCCAAATTCTGCTTTGCCATTTGCTATTCCGAATATTTCACCAGCAAGTAAACTTTTCAATCCTTTTTTAACAGGATACTTGCCTTTAATGTCGTAACCTAAGTAAGGAGTAAAATTAATTTTTTGTCCTGTTTTTAAATAGTTGTGCCAAGCCGCGGCACCTAAACTACTACCAGCATCACCTGGGTTAGGCATAATGTGTATATTGTCAAAGTGTTCATATAAGTTGGAGTTTGCGACACAATTTAATGCACACCCTCCCATAAACACTAAATTTTTACTGCCTGTTAGTCGATAAGCATACTCTACATATTTTGATATTCTCTGCTCTGCAACTGCTTGAACACTTGCCGCAATATCATAATCTTTCTTTGTTTGTCCCCATTCATCTTTTTCTAAGTGGTCACGTTTTAGATAACCTGTGGGCACACCCTTAACTAAGTTTACCTTAGTGTTGAGACAAGTTGCACCATATACACAATTTTCATCTTCGAAAAAATCAATATCTAAAGCATCTTTGTAAATAGGTTGCCCGTACGCCGCCATTCCCATTAAAACATATTCATCTTCTAACGGTTTAAGACCTATATGTTGGGTGAATGCTGTGTAGAATAAACCTAAACTGTTAGGATAATTAACATTGTGTTTAATTTTTAACTTGTTATCTTTCCAATGCCATATGGTACCAGTATTATACTCACCTATACTGTCAATACATACCACAGCACATTCATCAAAGTCAGATGTTAATGTTCCTGCCGCGGCGTGTGTTAAATGATGCGGGTAACTTTTTATAGGAATGCCTTTCAATTCAGGTACTATTTGATGTAAGTACCAATGAGGTCCTTTTGCCAAAGCATCATTGTAGTTTCCTGATAGAAACTGCCTAACTCTTTTTAACCAATTTAGTTCGTAGTATGCAATTACGTCTGGCTTCTTACCATCTAATGCTTCTATAACAAGTTCTCTTGTTAAAAAAGCATCGTTCTTATGTTTGGTATAACGTTCGGAATGTGTAGCAAATGTTACTACACCGTCTTCTATAACACAGACCGATGCGTCGTGACTAAAATGACTTAAACCTAATATTCTCATCGATAAACAAAAGGATCTCTTTCTCTAATTTTTTTAATCTTTTCTTGCAATGCTTTTTCTTCTTCTTCGCTCAAAGCAAGATCGTCTTCTAAAAATTCATTTTCCTTTTGTTCTTCGTTTTTAATATCTTTTTCTTCACTCATAATATATTCCTTACTATAACAATATTTATCGACTAATAATTTCCTCAATTACGGAAAGTGATTTGTTCCAAATCTTAATTATTTCATTTTTATTGTAGTATACACTCATATTGTGTCTGAGTTTATCTATAAAAACAGGATCGTTAAATACTCCAGCATCAAAGTTTTCAAAACTCTGTAGTACTGCTTTCATACGCATTCCGTCATCCTCTATTTTATCATAACTATTGTCTATATAATCATCTAGTGTATCAAAACCCATACTGCGAATTGCTTTTAAATGATTTGGAGCACTAGCAATAATTTGTGGTCTGCCATACATCAATGGTTTGTAACTTTTTTCTGTTACAAAAGTTTTGTAATGTTTATTCTGTATATCTACTCCAGGAAATACTTTGTGATATCCTATATCATTTTTACTAAACATTGTTTCACTAGTTAGATGCAATGGAACTTTCTGAATCCATTCAAAAGGCATATACCTATCGTCTATGACTTCGCCTTTATTTTCTTCACAATCATCTTTAACTTTAATAGGAAGTTTTCTAGCAAACTCATCAAAGTCCATAGGCAAATCACCTAGCCTTTGTAATCTCATTTTGATACCTTCTATATCATTTGGATTTATTTGCACTTCATTGTTTTTTCTAGTGTTGATTGTAAATCTACCTGTTACCATATTATTAGCAACAAGTCCGTTTGCTACTGCATACATTAACATATAAATTCTGTGTACTTTAGGAGAGCGATTTAAAAATATAAAGTCGTGTTTCCACTTGTATTCTGTAAACAAAGGATTATCTGCTTTAGGTGTTGTAAGTGTATTACTGTCATCACAGCAACCAATCTTTCTCATAAAGTTACAACTTCTGGGCCAGTCGTGATATCTGAACCAATTCACAAATACAAAGTTTAATTTAAATCTATCTTTTAAAAATTTGTAAACACTATCATCTGGATATTGTGTAATGTATCCACTTTCCATTATAATAAAGTTTTCTAATGTTCCTATTTTATTAAACAACCAACAAAAGAATTTTTGTGCAATAGGCAAATAAGTTTCATAAACATAATCAAATAATACATAACAATTATTGTCTTTGATATATTTGTAAAAGTCCAAAGGCATTTTTGCGGCTTCCCATAATGGTATCATTATAACTTGCCCTGGTTTTATATCGTAAGCATTGTCTAATTTTTCAAAGTGTACAATATCTTCTGGTAACACTTTGTAACGTTTAAGTAAGTCTACATCTGGTACAACGTGAGGTATAGGTTGCATTGTAATATCAGGATTACCAAATGCACCAGCACCACTAGAAGACATAGGCCAAACTTTATCGTTGAAACTAAACATTTCCTCAATGTTGTTTCTAATTTGTTCTATTTTATCTTTATTTTTATGCCTCATATCAGAGGAATCATAATAGTAAATTTTATCCATTTATTTTGTCCATTACATCTATTAGTATTTTGTGTACAAAATCTTCTTTAAAGAAATGTTCTCTATTATGTACTAATTGTTGCTGGGTAACATTATCATAAATGTCACCTTCAAATGTATTTAAGTGATATATTACAGAATTTACTCTATCGTGAATATTTTCGCTTACATCGTATCTACTAAACAGATTGTTAAATGTAGTAAATCCTAAACTGTTTAGATATTTTGTTATGCCCGGATTGCCTATAACCATAAAAGGCTGACATAATGCAATAGGCTTAATTGTTTTTTCAGTTATAAAACCAATCTCTTGATGTGTTTTATCATACCCAAAGTGTTCTAATATGCTACAGTTGTTTATAAAGTCGTCATTGTAAAAACTTTCTGTTACAACATTTATCATACTGTCTAAAATCCAGTCCTTATTCATCCATCTATCTTGAAAATTCTCATATAATGCTTGGTCTTTGTTGCTTTCCAAGTCGTCTAAAAGCATAGGAAACTTGCTTTTTAGGTCCTCATCTACAAAATTTACACCGTATCTATTCATCTCATCATCGAAACTTGCCAATGTAATAAGGTTCTTATGCAGGGTATCTTCGGGGTCAAAACCCCATCTAGCACTCACGTAGCCTTCGTCTAACAGGTTATTTTTATATAGTTCTATCAATATACCCATTCTATGAGGTTTAAAATAGTTGTTTAAGCATACAAATTTTTTATTACGTTTATTATCTATCTTTATGTCTTGTAAGTCTTTATTAGCAGGTCTTCCGCCCTTTTTCATAACGTGTTGTTCATTAACAAACCAAAAGGGCCAATGTATAATTGTAGCACCAAAGAAATCTTTTATAAACTTTACACTATCGTTATTAGGACGTAATTGAAAGCCACTTACAAGTATAAACAAGTTAGATAGGTTTGCTTCTTTGTCTTTTAGTACTGCTATTGTTCTGTGAAATGTAGTTGTTTCTGCTTCTAAACTGTTATCAATAACAACTTTGCCTTTGTCTAATTGTTCTTTGAAGTAATCTAAATCAAACTGTATTGCTTCTTGCGGAGTTATAAATGTAATATCATCTATATCACTTTCTAAATAATGCTTATACCACTTTAAAAAATATAGTTCTGTGTTGTAATGCTCACCATTTATATGTGTTCTTTCTATTTGGTCTACACTAGGATATACATCAGGCAAGTATTCCCTTTCCTCTTGCATACTTTTTCTTACAACCATTCTAACCTCTTTAATAATGTTTTAGTAATGTCTGATACAATCTTTGTATCTAGCATATGATGTCTATTATGTATAATTTTCTCTTTTGTTATGTGGTCATAATGCAATGCCATTTCAAAATTATCTATTTGGTCACATACTGCTTTAAATCTCAAATGCCTATCCTTTATTGTATCATAAGTTTCATCAAATAAATTATCAAATGTTTCGAATCCTAAACTTTTTAAATGTGCAAGTGTACCTGCTTGTCCACATATTAAGAAAGGATGTCCACAGTAAATAGGCTTGTATGTTTTTTCAGTAACAAACAACAAATCATAAGGATCTATTTTAATATCACTTGGCCCTGTATGGCAAACAATGTAATCATCAAAATAACTTTCTGACACTAAACTGTAAAAACTTTGCTCGTACCATTCCTTATTGTTGTGCCTATCTGTTTGGTAGATACTATCCAACTCTTCTTCTGCCCTTATAGGATAATGCTTATTCAATGTAGACACAATGTTAAAAGTGTTTATACCTAAGTCACCTGATAGTTCGTGAAACCAACTAGCACCACTATCTAAGTCAGAAATAAATTGTGCTATGTTGTCGTTAAACTCTATATCATCTTTGGTAGATGTACTCCACCTTGCACTTATTATAGCATCATTTGTATAACCTTTCAACCTACAATATTCAACTAGTGCATATCTGGCAGGCTTACAGTATCTATTTAAATTTAAAAAGGTATGACTTTTGGGTATGTTTAAATCTGCAGGGTCAAACCGTATAGGCAATTTCATAGGAAAATGTCTATCATCGTAAAACTGACCACTTTGATACCAGGCTTCATACATTCTAAAAAAGTCTGTGTCTATGATATCACATCCAAATTCTTTTTCTAATATAGGTATAACTTTATCATTTTTTGCCACACTACCTATTAACAGTTTTAGATTTTTGTTTGGTAATATGCCTTGCTGTTTTAAATATTTAAACAATCTACCAAAGTACCAAAACGCATCACATTCATAACTATGGTCTATTACAATTTGTACACCTTTTGCTAACAGTACTCCATACCATTCAACAGGTAAATGCAATACATATCTATTAGGCACAGATATAGTGTCGCCTTCTCTCAGTCTACTTAATGCTTCATCTGGTTTTATAGAACGAGTTTCAACAATAACTCCACAGGCATATTCTGTATGCTCTAACTTTTTCATCCAATGTAAGAATACACTAGGTGCTTGATGAAAAGACGTTCCGTGTATAACTTCTTTTGTAGGGTTTAAATCTTCAGTACCTTCAAAATAATAATTACACGGCTCGTTTGTTATACTGTTATCGCGAATTATATAAACTTTTTTAAACTGTTTCATTTGGTACGTCTGTGTAAACATTGTGTCTTTCACAGGCGTCAACAAACTCTTTAAAAGTTTCTCTCCAAGATTGTTTTCTGGTTTTATCTAGTAGGTCATTGAACCTTATAAATTGTTTCCAACCTAACTCGTCCCAGGTGTCTGTGTAGTACATTTGCTTAATATCATTATAAGAATGGTCACCATTAAAAGCAGGCTCTATTCTTTCTATAATCTCTTTCCTAATCTCAGGGTGTATAACATTAGGACTTAAATATGTTGGATCATATACTGGGTTTATATGATTGTGTAAATTTCTGTTGTTTGTGAATGTTTTAAATTCGTCTAAATAGAAAAAATTATAGGCACTTACAGTTTGACATACACTTGTTTCTATCCATTTTTCTTGTTGTAACATATCTAAATGTTTAACAACATCCTCCCATTCTGTAGGATACCTAATAAATTTATTTCTGTGGTCAATACAGTCTATACTACTGCTAACCATTACTTTACCGAAATTGGGCCATAAGTCAAATGCTTCTTGAGGCAACTGTGTCATATTAATATTATACCATAATGTAATATTCTTTGCTCTGTCGCCTTCAATTAAGTCTCTTAGATATTTCCAATGTGCTTTAATTAGTGTAGGCTCACCGCCATTAATATAAATTACTTCAACATTAGGTGCTGACTTATATAAATCTTTATAAAAGTCTGGATCTTCGGGCCATTCAAAATCTTTTTTAAAGTCTAGCCACGTATAGCCTTCATTAACGAACTCCAACTCGTCATACACTTTTTTATAATCAGCCAACCAACGCGAACTACTCGCAGGATTACAAGTGCGACAACGGACATTGCAAATATTACCAAGACGCAATTCAATAAAACGAAGATCCAAATCCACGCCACCATCTTCTGTAGTAAGTTCCATTGCTGATATCTTGTCGAACTCGGGATAATTCTTGGTCTCCTCGATTCGCTTACTTGTAATTCCTTTGTCTTCTTCATCATAGCACCTCATACACGCCTTAGGCATTTCATTGTTTAACATTTTAAGCCTTACATCTTTGTAGTAATCGCTATTCATATGTTTATCAATCGAATGTTGATTAAGGTTGTAAAACTTATGCCCATTTACACTTTCTGGGTCTTTGTTTGTTTCTGAAAAATCTCTTGCTCTATTACCGCCGTCTGTCATATCACTCACACAACACAATGTCACACCGCCGTGCGGGTGTGTTGCTAGGTGCATCCAAGGTAAAGGACAATATGTATCTTTATTCTTCACTGAGTGTAATATCCTCAAATGTTGGGTATTCAGACAAAATACGTTGTACATCTGATACATCATATTTGTCTCTGTCTACCCATTCGCCTAATATAACTCTACCTAAATTATATTGTGGCTCTTTGTAATTATAACCATAGTCTGTTACTTTATTATCTTCGCACCATTTGTAGTAATGGTCTGGTTTCCATTCACCTACTGGTTCTTTTGGCATTAAAAACTTTTGTGATAAAAATGGTCTAATCCATTCTTGTTGTTTTATTTCTTGACGTTTAACTAATTCTACATCATTAGTTTCAAAACAAGTTCCTAAATCTTTTCCTATTGTACCAAAGTCTAACTCTATATAACCAAAGTTAAAAATTTCCATTCTATTGTAGTCATCATCTGCCATATGTAACCATTCTAAGTCATCGTGTTCAATCATTCTAAATACATTAAATACAGTTGGGTTTTCATTACCGTCCCATTTTTCGCAGACGTGTACCAAATTGTTCATACTTTCTAATGCTCTAAATAATTGTGGCTCAATGTTCTCGCCTGTTCTTTCATTTTCTTCTATCAAGTTGTTTTCGAATATAAAATGTAATTCGTTTAATTTAGGTAATTGTGTATCTGCTTTGTCTTCTACATTTAGTTTTAAATCTTCTGGTACTTCGAACCAACCATTTTCATTGACTTCATCTATAACATTGTTCATTGTTATTCGAGCAGTTTTGATTGTTTCCCAACTGGGAGAAACATAATTGTTGTAATTGAATATCTTTATATTTTCTTCATCTTGCCATAACCCCCAATTGAGTTGGACTTGTTGCAACCATCTAGTCACAGTATCATTATCTCTTAATTTATATTTAAAATTAAATACATCTTCATTTTCTACATCGTATAACTTATCATACCACACCAATCTTTCATTAGTAGTATTTTCTACATTGTCTAAACTTGTGGTTAAATACTCTTTTGGTCTTTTACTAAAATATAAATTAACGTACATTAGTTGTCCTTAAGTTTTTTGTGTCCGTATTCTGCGTCAATATGATATGGTTGATTCTTTTCTTTGTCATACCAATATAAACTTTTGTGTGGTGGATCTCTCCAATCGTGTTTACTATCACTTATGTAATAAAAAAATCTAAATCCTACTCTAAACTTATCTTCTGGACAATCGATTGGGTTAGGGTGTCCGTGAAAACCTCTTTTGTGGTATTTCCATAGAACCATATTACCCATTTTTGGAGGATAACTCACAACTTTACGTTTCTTTTCAAAATCCCAGAACTGTAAATCACCGTGCCATTCAGGTTTCCAATCTGGTGTAAAATATAATATCAAACTTAATGCTCTATGTGTTTGACATTCCTCGTTCCAATTAAAATCTGTGTGTATTTTTAGACTATCCCCTTTAAAACTTTTCATATAACCAGCACCAACTAAATATGGATCCGGTAATAAATGCTGTACATCTGCAATTTTAGATAACCATTGCATAAACTCTCTGCTGTGAAATGCACTTACTAATTGTCTGGCAACAGGTGCTTCTGTTAGGTCTTTGCACTCTTCCATATAACTGTTTGCTCTTGTAAATGCTGTCCAATACTCTTTAGGTATTGTTTTGCTTTCTTCGTAAAGGTCTTTACTCAATTGCTCAGGAATGAAATCATCGAGAGCCAGAGTAGGATAAGGAGGGGTATAGCGATATTGTTCATTTAAATCACGTTCCTTATCCTTATATTTAGAAAATATATACTCTAAAATCTCTGTATCTCGAATCATTCTTCTCTCCCTATCTAGGTGCTTCTGCCCTAGTGTTTCCATAGTGTACTACTCTAATACCCATTGTACTAGGAAGTTTTCTCCAAGGATCTACAACAATACTACCTTCAGCAAACTTAATTTGTGAGCCATTTGCTGTTTGCACAGTTAGGGCCTCGTCTGCTTGTGATACATTTTTATTGTCATACCAACCTGGAACACTATCTAATTGTTCACCATATGTTATTTCAGGATTATGTGCTAACAAGTATACTGCTGGTTTGTCTAATATTTCTTGGGAGGGAATTTCACCACAAATTTCATCATAATAATAAAGTTGTGTTCCCATTTTTTCTACATAATGTCCAACTAACATACTGCTTGATCCTGCTTCATATGATACTAAAGGTTTATATGCTTTTCCAACTATAATAATTGGCAATGCAGGTACTTCCCCATAAACAGGGTGTACGTCACTTGCCAGTTCTACTAGTTTCTTTGCCATATTTTCTGCTTGTACTTCTCTGGAAAGCATCACAGCATCAAATAAATCATATCC
>Ga0129345_1000198_pt1 | contig 21267 bp, 21 predicted proteins | sample CPBDNA_FD_94425 | JGI IMG/M metagenome (GOLD analysis project Ga0129345, IMG submission 94425) | Freshwater to marine salinity gradient microbial communities from Chesapeake Bay, USA - CPBay_Sum_20_0.8_DNA | ecosystem: Environmental > Aquatic > Marine > Coastal | place: USA: Chesapeake Bay...
AAATATTGGTGGATTGAAAACCCACAAACTGGAGCAATGAAACATTACATCGCCGAAAAATATCCTCAATATAACACTTATTATGATGTTGATTATTGTAAATATAGTGATTGGGGTTATCAAAAGAGAACAAGGTTTTGGACTAACATAAAAGATTTTGAACCGAAGACATGTAAAAAGGATTGTGAAAATATGGTAAATGGAACTCATAAATTAAAAATAGGTAATGGTTCACAATCTAACAAACAGTCTAAATTGAAAAAATATAGAATTCCTGAAACTCTTATAAAGGAACTTTTATCTAAATGCTTGGTAGAATAGTAGGGAAGGAAAGGAAGGAGTAAATAGAATATTTTATTAAAAATAAAGGCAATGCCCATTTTTTTTGATTTCAATTTTCTGCCTTTTTTTTGCTCCTACCCCATTCCCCAAAAATTGAAATGCTTTTTTTTGGGCAGGGAGGAGGCAAATAACGCCCACACGACAACAAAAAACAAAACCCGCTCCAAGCAAAGACAAAAACAAAAATGTCAAAGTCTTACACCAAGGCACAGAAGAAAATGATTCGGTTGATCAACAAGACTCTCGACTGCGTGAATAACGCCAACGAAAAACTCAATGAGAACTGGGACGACAAGGACGAAGCGGAATGGTGGATTCAGGTTGCCAACATGAACATGGACAACGCCAAGAGACTGCTACTCGAAAACAACATCAACCCTGAGGACACTGACTTTATCGACTTCGACTGGACTCGCGACGGCGACAACCAACACGACTGCGACGAAGAAATCGTCGGGACTTACGAAAAATAAAAAAAAAAAAAAAAAATAAAAAAATAAAAAAAAAATAAAAAAAACCTGCTCTACCCCTTTTTTTATTATATATATAGCAAATATACTATATAGAGCATAATTATTATATTTTAGTAATATAGTAATTATGACTGATGCGTACACGCCCTTTTACTCAAATTTAGAAGAATTCGCGAACCAAGGCGAAGAAAACTACTTACAGGCGAAGCAGATTTTGCTACGCCTTGACGTATGTGAAGCACACGAAGTCACCGACCCACGCTTCACTTCCAAGAACCCTGACAGACCCCATAAATGTATATGCGGGGTAAGTATCGACAAGGTCTACCCTTTTCGTATATCAGGGAAGGAAAGGAAGGAGAAAACATTATACGTAGGGTCAAAATGTATAGAACGCGTCATGGACGACTCTGTTGCTACTTCGCTTGACTTCGAGCAATCTCTATTTAATCGGTGTTGCTATGAGGGATGCTCTAATCTTATTCGCAAACGCTCTGTTAAAAATAAAATACTTCTTCACTTTTGCCCGGAACACCATAAGGGGTTCGGTATGTACCGATGCTCCGGATGTCCTACATGGGCAGACTGGAACTCTGGGCGACCTACCCACGCCTACTGCCCTGCTTGCGTGAAAAAATATAAACAACTCGTCGCTAAAAACTTTTGCTGTTATTGTAATACAAAATTAGCAAATACTAATTTTAAACAGTGCTACGACTGTTTTAAGAAAACATATAAAAAATGTATTAAGTGTGATAAGTCTTTTGATAGTAATATGGGTCAATATGAAAAATGTTTTCGCTGTAATTTTAACATGCCTACATAGTTGTTTTTGCTGATGCTCTTGCTCCTACCTTTCCTTCCCCTAATTGTAAAGGTGTCATCATCTGTGGATTTTTAACGTGTGCGAGGAAAATAGTGGTGCCCTTGCCGAGGTTTGATGCGACCTCCAACGTGGGGTCTAAAATGCGAACGCGGAAGGAGTTAATAATTATCGGTTGGGGCGATGTGTGGGTATATACTATCTGACCGCTCTCGCCCGTTGTGTAAGAGTCTTGCGTAAAATATCTACCCACGACCTGTCGTACGAACTTCAGTGTGCCCTGGTCCGTATAGACCGTGCCTCCGCCTATTTGCGCCTGGACCTCCACCAAGAAATAACCGCTCGTCTCCGAATTCTTAATTGCCGACGCGTTGGCGAGAATAGGTTGCGTGAATGGCGCCTGTGAGAAAAAATTAGTTGTAATCTGATTGCTATTATTCACCGGTGGTTCGTAAAACAAATTGTTCGGTCTCTTGTCTACGAAACTATCCAGAGTACTCAACTGGGTCGTGACATTTACTCCGTTCGTAAATGTGAAGGTAGGAGCAGTGCCGCTAAATCCACCAATATTATATTCGGTGCTTCCTACGTTCCCAAGGATGCTTTTTGGGTTCGGGTTTGCGACAGTTCCAGACGAGTTAAAATTCATTAATGTGTAAATCAAACTATTTTCAAGATTGTCGCTGAAACCGAAGAAATATATACCTGCGTATTTTGTTGCTACAAGATAGTCGCTTGGCGTATTATTAGTGACGTTTGTCTTCTTGACCAGTCCTATGGCAGTGCTTCCGTCCACATTGTTAATATATGGAAAGTGTGCGTAGTCAATGGTAAAAACGCCTTGGGTCGCTTCCCAGCCAAATGCGAAATCACTTGTACCGACGTAAAACTGTCCCTGAGATCCATCTATTTTGAAAATCTTGGTCGCATCCTTATTTACGAAATATACTGCCTTTTGGTCTGCGGGGTCTACTCCTACCTCTTGGAGTTTGGCAGGATTGTCCGTGCTTGTCGTTGCGAGAAATGGAGAGTTAATAAGGCGATTGTTGTCTGGTGTATTTTTCTGGAGCAACGTGTTCAGTGTACTCACGAGGTTGTCCGGCGAGTACTTGCCTGCCGGTACGGTGATGGTGGAGGTGAATTCAAACGGTTTGAAATTGGTTCCCGTATCCTCTACTAAACCTGGGGATGGCGTCACCTTTCCTGATGCGGAGTTAAAGTACTGGACATCATCGTTGGTCACTTTATCCACAATTCCTTCCCCCGAGTTTGATTGGGAGATGGTCAGCGTTCCTGGTTTGTATGTTATATCTTTACCGATCTGAAATGTCTCCGTAATCTTATTCCCAACTTGACCCAAATCATAATCAAATTTATCCTGCGCTGCGTTGCCCTCCGCATCCGTATAAGAAAATGTGAGGGTCGTCTTTGGGTTTTCCTTATACCCTCCTGCTGAGGATGCCGTAATTAATACCCGGTTAATCACATATAACTGTGTTCCCGGTTGTGTTGGATAACACGCAAGAAACGGTTCACCCGTAAAATCGTCTCCTGCCCGAGGAGACTCGTCCAAGTTCACGAACAAATTGGGGGGATTTGTAAGGATGTCCTGAATATACAATCCGTTCGTAATTGTAAGTTCACAGTTGATTGGGATGTTAATCATTCCTGAATCGGGGTCGATGGAACTCGTGTCGATAAATGATTGCTGGACAGCGAGTTGGTCTCCCGGATTTACAACTATTTTCTGTTGTAATACGACTTCGTAGTCTCCATTAACATCAACATCGTATTTGTTTTGAAGAGTCTGTTTTAACTGAATAAGATCGGTTGTTGCCATCTATATATACTAAATAATATTATTTTATACATACACAACATTATATCCTCCCGGTCCTACAATAATAGCCTTGCTGACTTCTCCCCACACATTAACGCGGAGTTCTTGATTTACTATCGCATTGGTATTATCGTTACCAGCACCGGCATAGAGCGCTGTTCGTGTGAGTTCAATCTGGAGGTCTTGGATCTGTGACATAATGGGCATCGCCGTATAATCCGCTTGACCGATGGTGTCTTGGAGTTCGGCACTCACAATATTTGTCGCCGCATACAGAGCACCGTACATGTTAAATATCGGAATGACGTTAAAACTTCCGTAAGTGTCTGTGAGCATCGCCAATCTGCGGTTTTTGCCTTGTGCTCCTTCGCCTGGCAACATGTTCTTACCGTTAAGTCGGATCTGGAACTCCGGGCGACAGAGTGAGACGGACGCCTGGTTTGAAAATGGTTTGTTAATTGTGGCGTCCCCAGCAGTAACGGTCTGCTCCGTGGGTTGGCACTGGATGAGCATGCGCTTCAAGTACTTACCGTTAAATCCACGAATATTATTTCTTGTGGAAACAATCTTTTGGAAGTTAGTGTCCGCAGCGTCTGCGTCGGTTAATCCAGCACCAATTTTGCTTACAATAAAGGTGTCGCTCTCGATTGCGTCAAACTGAACGCCTCGGTAAGTTCGCATAATCTCCATCTTTTCTGGTCCGTCCGCGAGTTCATCAATGAGGCACTCGGCAGCGGTTGTGGAGTAGTTGGCGTTGTTTGCCGTCACGACCTCGCCAAGTTTTGCCTGGGGTTTGTACTCAATAACGAGACGCAACTTACGGAATAAGTTCGTGGGAAGGAAGTTGCTTTCACGAAGCATTGGGAGCATGTCCTTCAATGACAACCATCCCTTTTGCGTGGTTGCCTCTGTGGTGTTCACGACATTGCCTCCGCTGTTTTGGACTTGGGTGAGCGCTCCTTGCCCGAAATTCCCTTCTGAGATATCCAGAGTACCCTGGCACAAAAATCCTAAACGATGCTGTTTGGTATATCGGTTCACCGAGATGTTGCCGTCGTTGCGTGAGTTAAGATTTTTGAAACAGTTCCAGTTGGAAGCGAGTTGGAGTGAGTCGAGTTGTGTGCCTCCGTCCATCAAATGGATTGCCTGAATAACTCCTTCCGTGCCGAGGGCAAGTTGGTAGGTACTGGCGACCGAGGACGTCATACCTACATTAATTAATCGGATGTCGCTATAATACAAGGTGTCGGGTTGGAAGCGGAACTCGCATCGGAAGTTCGCCTTATCGAAAATTGGATCTATAATCCTGGGATGAATAGGACTACTATACTTGCTTGCCATTCTATATAATATCCTCATAAAAATTATTTACGAGAATATTATACACTTTCAAATATCACGGAAGGAAAGGAAGGAGTAAATTATGCCTGAATAAAGGAATGGAAGTATAAGTAAATAACTCGATCGACATCGTCGATGTCGGCGTCCACCTGGACACTAAACTTTTGATTGCGTAGGTCCGCGAGCGTACCGAAGTCCACTCCAACACCATATGCGTTATTATCAAGCACATTGCGTTTGCTCACGCTGGTGACACCAGTGTCGCCGAATGACTCGATGTACCGGTTAAGGACATCAACGTTGCTGTCGAGTTTGTAAGAAATCAACTGGGAACTAGAATCGTTAAATAAGAACTCAATAGAATTCAATCGTGGAAGTTTGACGAGAGAGAGGTTGTTGTCGACCAAGGTGTTTTGCTTGTTTGCGTCTTGGAAGGAGCAAGACACGCCTCGGCAAATCGCCGGGACCTTCATCGAGATGTTGGAGAAGTTGGATTGGATGCTTTGCTTCATGCTCACCGTGGTTGCCATTTGGACTGGTGGCAAGTTGCCTGGGTCTGGCGATGACGTAAATGTCACACGGAGGTCGGAGAGGTTAAATGTGAGATTGGCGTCGCAATCCTTGCCATAATAGATTTGCTCCTTCCGTGCGATGGTCAATGTAAGGATAATATCACCCGTGCGCGAGTATGGTAGTTTGCCCAGTCCCTGGTTAAGTGGGATACGGGGTTTTATGCTAAAATCCGGTGCGGTGATACCCTTCTGGACACCAGCAGCGTCATCATTAAGTGTGGTCTGTGGAACCTCGCCGTGGAGAAAATTGCGTGTTAATTCTTCATCAGGAACCTTGCCTTCACAGACATTTTCACTATTATACATCTGCGATTGGTTAAGTTGGGCGGTGGACTTCATTTTCACGTACCGCGGGTAGTCCATTTGGTTTGAAACAACCTGTCCAGCGATCTGACACTGGATGGTCTCGAAAAACGAGTGTGCGCCGACGAAGCGGTCATAATAAACAAGATTGTCTGGTGCCTCAACGAGAGGCTCGCCGTTGTATAGTGTGTTAATAACTCCTTCCACACGGACGGAGTTCAAGTCTAATGCGCGCCCGTCAAAACCAGTAAGCACAAAATCAACATTATCAAACGAAGTGTAAGCGTCTCGACGAACCTCTGGTTCAACTCTGTGGAATAGTATTGGTCTGTCCATTCTATAATTAATACCTATAAAAAATATTTCCTAAAAATACTATTATGTTCTCCTACCTTTCCGTCCCTACAATGAGAGAAGTCGTGGGACTTGGGAGAACACCGCCAACTTCTTAACACCCGTGCCTCCGGCACTAATATCCACGTTCAACATCTTATCCGACTGCTGGGGTTGGAGGTAGTTTGCCACATAGACGTTTTTGCCCGGCGCGGTCCAATTATCACCCGGCGATGTGTTCTGGACTCCATTGCCTGGATTCTGCTGGAGGTTGCGTGGACTGAAACCCATATTCTGTATGGTGGATGCCAACTGGTTATAATACAACGGAGAGTCCACCGCCACGTCTCGGTCTGTTAAAAACTTGTTATTAATGGCAAGACGGAAGGATGTGATGTTGGTATTTCGTGAATTAATGTCATCGCTCTCGGAAGGAAACAAAACCATCACGTTTGTTGCCTCACCCGGCAACTGGTACTGCTTCCGGAAGGCGAGCTGTTCGTTGCCGTTGTCTTCTTCGAGTGCGTAGGTATTAAATGCGATCTGACGCATGCCTTGGGGGTTGGCGACCTGGCGGAGGACCACGTTGGCGCTGTCAAAATTAACCGAGACCGAGTCGGCGTTCACGATTTCAACAACAAAATTGGTGTATCCTTGCGCGTTGTCTACCGTGCCGAGCGACTGGTTCAAAGTCAACGTGAGCGATGTTCCGTCCCACGCAATGCTTTCAATCTTACGTGATACGTCGGCAAGATTTCCAACTCCTACCCCGGTGGCGCTCACCTTAATGTGCTGGGAGACGTAGTATGGTGAGCAGTCGATGAGAGGCACAGCGCGTCGCACATCACCGCCTGTCACATCGCCAGTGCTAAACACGAGGGTCTGGACTTGTGTGCCGTCAGCGGTCGCAGTGAAGTCATCTGGTCGCGGAAGGATATTATTGTCGTTGGTCATCGACTGAAATCCCTTAACCTTATCCAAATTCAATTCAACCTGGACGTGGACTTGACCGGTGAGACTTGTATCTAACTCGACAGCATTACACGAGTCCATAAGGTCGCCAAGACGGATTTGGATTGGCACTTGGTCTCGGTACTGGGAGGCTACCGCGCCTTGCTTGTTAAGATCGCTAAACAATCCCCAGTGCGCCTTCTGACGGGCGTCTAAAATAGTGTTGGCGTTAAGGTAGTCGTCACTGCGCTCCTCAACTTGCGACTTGCCGAGTATCATTAAATTTTGACGCAACATATCAACACGGCGGAGGGACTCAACCATACCTCGGGTCTCAGTGCTCATAAAACAATTTTTTACGATAGAGGCGTTGGCGAAGTGAGTCTGGGTGTTGACGTCTGCCACCGGTGGGTTCTGCCAACGGAGTCCTACCGAGTACACAGCGTCAGAAAATGTGGCATCAGTGGATTCAGCGTGACAGACCAACTCAATAAAAGAGTCGCGTAAGTTGTACACACCACCGGAAGGAATGTAAAAATCCAAAATGTTCTGCTGTGCGTTGTAAGAACCTTGCGAAGACGGGATTTTGATATAATTGTCCATTTCTATATTATGAGAAAAAAAATTTATGTTAATCTACTTAAATACCAACGGGGACGGAAGGGTTGGAGAAATTGGGCATGGGCGGTGGTGCTGTTGTCGCGTGCTTCTGTCCGAAGACGCCTCCGAATATGGTGCCAAGTGCTATACCTACTCCTATCGCATCGCCGAACAAGTCCTCAGGACCGCCCGACTCAACGTCTGCCTCACCTCCTTCCGCCACGCCCTTCTCAATAAGTTTGCCTACGTCTTCTTCGTCTTCTTCGCCTTCTTCTGCTCCCTTTGCTCCTTCCTTCTCTTCAAAATCCTTCTCCTCTCTTGCCACATCGAGTGGTTTGGGTGCGGGTGGCGCCTCGGGTTGTGAGTCGGGTGGTGCCTCGGGTTGCTCGTCGGGTTGCTCGTCGGGTTTCTCGTCGGGTAACAGTACGACGCGGTCAGGTCCGTATCCTTCCACGAACCGCTTTTCGACTCTATCCTGAACGTCCTTGTCAGCAAATGGATTGCTAATTCCTGGCAAAATATCTGTGTCGTCCACACCCAGACCAAATACAGGGTTGAGTGTTTCTTGATTTTGTGCGAGTGTCGGACCTACCGACGGCAGGGACGAGTCCTGACGTGTCAGGTCTTCAGTATTATCCGTTAATCTTGAAAACGTTGTTGGTCTTTTCTTTGGTACTGTGACCGGCAAACCTTCACGCGCTTCTCCTTCCAGACCTACATCAGGCAGGTCGACGTCGGGTCTTGCTATATCACTCGCTTGTTGTATCGCTCTCCTATTCAATTCGTCTATACCTGGTAACTGTGCCTCGGCTGCATTTTGTTTTAAAACGTCGGCGAGTACTCTGTATCCTGGTTTGTTGTCTGTCGCCTTTAATTGCGCGATGGCGGGTAAGTCAATATCCGCCTTCGCAGCGTTGCTGGGTTCGACTGGCGCTTGGAACTTACCGAACTGAGCACCTAGTTCTTCCGCCCTCTGCGCAACCAATTGCTGGTACCGGTCCTCGTTGTCAAGCATTTCCCGAGTCCTCAACTGCGCAATCGTCAAATTAGGTGGGCGTATAGGACCGGCGCGTCCGGGTAGTACACGGAAGCGTTGAAGCACGGTACGCGGTGCCAACTGCGGTGCGTCTGTGGCACCAGTTAATCCCTCTATGCTCCTTCCCGCGTCAGTGGTTATATCAGCAAGGTCAGGCAATTTCACCTTTGGTGTTAAATCAACTGTTTCGCCTGTGAAGGCATCGTTAAAACTATATTCGGTAGGTCTGGGTGCTTGGTTCGGGAGAGGCACACCCGCTAGCCGCACGGGTTTGCCACCAAACAGTTGCCCCATGCGTGAAAAAAAACTTGTTCCTTCCCTCTCGATGTTGGCATCTTGTACAGGTTGGAAGTCAAAGTCCCCCCTTCTATCTAACACGCTCTGGAGGCGATCTTGGGCGATATTAAGTGCGCCATCGCCCGCACCCATTCCGCGTGCCACGGTGTCCGCAACCTTTTCTCCTTCCTCTCTAATAGCATCAGTGACACTACCGGTGGCGCCTCGGAGTTCGGCGACCCTCTGCGACGCCAACTCTTGCGCCTTATTCTTAATATAATCAACTGCTTGATTTACGGTTTTTACTCCGTCTAATTTACCGTCTAACATATCACGCACGGTCTGCTCGGGTAGACCTGCGCGCTCCGCCAACTTGGTGACCGCCTGTTTCCCATACTCCTTCCCTAATTCTAACCCCTTCTGTCCGACCTTTTTAATCCCTCGTGCGACTAAATTCTGTACTCCGTGTACTCCCTCGTCTAACAACTTACCTGCTCCGGCGAGAGAGAGTTCACGAAGGATTTCGTTGTCCTCTTCGTCCTTCGTGCTTAACTCGGGCAAATCCGTAGTACGAGCGGATTGAAGAGCGGAGAAGTAGTCACTTAACTGGTTGTTGTATATTTGCCTGTCTGACTGGTTGTAATACGACTGACTTGTCATCCTATACTATTAATCAAAGATTTTTATTCTCCTTCCTTTATATATAATGCCCAAGCACTCTATCTTGAAAATGAAAGATAAGTCCGACTCTTTCACACGCGATAAGGGGGACTTACCAGACTTACCCGCACGTATAGTGCTGACGATGCCTTCTGGCGGTGGTAAAACCAGTATATTGGGTAATTTTTTGCTCCGCGATTCTTACTACCGGAAGGATTTTGACCCAGAAAATATTTTTATTTTCTCTGGCAGTCTGAAAGGCGACCATAAAATCCAGACCATCATCAAGGAACTGGACGTGTCACCCGGCAACGTATTTACCGGTTATGACGAAAACGTCCTCGAGCATATTTACAACGAACTCGTAGACCGGTATAATGAGGCAGTGAGGGACGGAGTAAAACCCGACCACTCATTAATAGTTTTTGATGATTTAAGTTTTACTAATCTTTTCTCCAAGTCCGCCAAGAATTCACAAATAGACCGCCTCTTTTGTAATTCACGAAAGTTCCTTATCAGCACGATAATGATAATTCAAAAATATACACAACTTAACACATGCGCGAGAGAAAATATGACTGCTCTTATTTTAGGTAAGAGTAGTAATAAACAATTGGATTTAATAGAACAGGACCTAAACTATCTGCCGTCCAAGAAGGCGTTCCAAGATATGGTGCGTGACCAGACGCCTACCAAGCACGATTTTATGGTGTTCACGCCACACAAGAAAGAGGTGTACCGGGATAAAAACTTCAAACCTATTTCGTAATCATATTCAGAGCGAGTTGTAATCGTTTGCGCATGAGGGCGGTCATTTTAAATGAGTTGCCCTTATATTCAAACATTTCGCCATTTTTAGTTTTCAACATTTTATTAATCACTGTTTTATTTAATTTGTCTTTTTCTTCCATTTTTAATGCCTTGCGTAATGCTCCTTCCTTAATAGCACCCTTGGTCTCGGTGAATACTCCGCCTGCTTCCATTGCCATCGCCTTCTTGTGCGCCTTCGCGAAACTATCTCCTTCCTTCATGAACTTAACCATGTTGCGCATGTGCTTGCTTCGCATGCCTCCCTTGTGTTGCTTGGCGTGTTCCTTTAATCGTTCCTCATCTGTGTCCTTCCCTTCCTTCCCATGATATGGCATCTATATTAATAGTTGGTGATAATAACTTCCTTGCGGATTTTCTTCTGATTTGGTTGGTTAGACAGCGACTTAACCGTCACGCCACGGATCTTAAATCCCTTAAATAGGTTCCGCACGTTGGCACTGTCATTCATCGACACCATAAACTTACCCTTAAACCCGCGCAATCGTTTTGCCAGATTTTCTATTTTAAATCCCTTCTCTTGATAGATGTCCGACTCGTCGCTCCCTTCGTATGGTGGGTCTAGGTACATAAATGTGCCGGGTCTATTATATGCGGATATGACCGCGCCGTAGTCACTGCTGGTGAGCGTCACGCCTTTCAGTTTTTCTCTGTACTTGTCGGTGTCTTTCAAAATGCGCCAAGGGGAGGCACCCTTATATACCTTACCCTGACCGAAGGCACCGAACGTGTTGCTCTTCGCTATTTGTTTGAGTAGCGGATTGGAACCGTCCAGCATTTTTTGTATCCTTCCAATATCATTCGTATCGTATTGCTTGTAAAACTCCGGGTTTTTGGCGTTTTTGAGCGACTTGTACGCCCTCATGAGACCGGCGTCCTTGTCGTTCAGGACTGCCTTAACTCCTTCAGGAAACTTATAACCCATAAACACTGACCCGCCACCAACGAAAGGTTCAACATAAGTTTTAAACTCTGTCGGAAAAAGTCTGTATAATGTTTTTTTTAGGGTGGACTTGCCACCCTGTCGTGCGAATGGTGCTTTTAATTGCTGATCCATCGTATATTATATAAAAATATAATATACCGATATATTATAAAATGCCGGATAGTGAACTGTTTGAAACAGAGGAAGGAGGTGAGGAGGTGACACTTACCATCATCGACGACGGTGAAACGGAAGTGAAAGAAAAACCAAAAACTAAAAGCAAGAAGAAGGAGATGACACCGGAGGCGAAGGCACGTCTGCTCGAGAACCTCGCCAAGGGTCGTGCGAAGCAAGCGGAGAGACGCAAGAAGGCGCAAGAGACTAAAAAATTAAAACAACAACTCAAAGAACAAGAGGAAGAGGCGGAGTTAGAAGCGTTGCGCCAGAAGGTGAAGGGAAAGTCCAAACCTGTGGAGGCGAAGGCGAAAAATCCCGTTCCTGATGAGGTTGCTGTATCTACGGAAGGAAAGGAAGGAGAAAAAGAAGAAAAGAATAATATAAATGAGGACTACTTAAAGAAACTCAAAGAAAAAGATGATGAATTGAATAAATTGAAATCGTATATTAGCATTGCTCAAAAGAAAGCACAGGAATGGAGGGAGGCACAGACGAAAAAGAAGTCACCCGCTCCCCAAAAAAGTGACAGTCCTGCTGCTCAGGAGCGAAAGCGACCCGTGCAGACTGAGCGAAAAAACCCCGTGTATAAGTATAATTATTCCACAGGAAGGATGGAGTGGGTTTAATGAGATGTACCGGATGTACTTTTTGTAGTGTAAAAATGATTTTTCAACTCTTATTATTTTTTATATAATTATCTATATTATTATATATAATACATATATATACATAATATATTATATATATATATATATATAAAATATAATACATATAGTACATATAGTACATAACAATATTCGCACGTAAAACACTCACGGTTCGCTTCGCTCACTGAGCAGAGGGCACACTATAAAAAGGGATGTACCGGTGATGTACCGTTTTTCGGTACATTTAGAAAATAAAAGGGTTTAAAAATATTTTCCCCTAGGTAATTTATAGAGTGAGCGAATGGCGAAGCGAATAACATTAAGAGAGCGGGTTGACGTAAGGGTTGCTCGATACTTACTCCAAGTGCCGATTGAGCAGTTGGAAGATTTGTATATTAACGATATTCCGGAACACGGCGAAGCGGACGGAGTAAAAGCGACAGCATCCGTCGAGCAGATGTTGAAGTGGTTGCGTAAGAATTTGAAAATATGGTCTGGCGACCATAAAACGGTGACTACGTATAAAAAGAGCAAAAACTTACAAGAAGACGGACGGGACTACGTGTCAGGTTATGGCATACAAAAATTAAAACGTTGCTTCCGTGGGGTGTTGTGCGCCAAGGTCTATGACGACTGGGATATGGTGAACGCGCATCCTACCCTATTGCTCTACATGCTGAACAAGTATTTTACATCGCATCCTTCCTATCCAGAAGGCGGATTTCCGTTTCTTAATGACTACGTGAATAAAAGAAATGAGGTATTAGAGACTTACAAGACAACCAAGAACCAGGTCTTAAAAATCCTTAACGGAGGCGCTCCGGACAAGAGCAACCGCTTCGAGCGCAAGTTCTCACAGGAGATGAAAGTTATACATAGAATGGTGTATAACGGCGACTTACCAGAACCCCTCAGTAAATATAAGAAATACAGACGTGCTCCTTCCGTCTGGAACCACGGCGCCAAGTTCCTGAATGTGTTATTAACTATTTTTGAAAAGGAGTGTTTAGATTGGGCGGTGCTTGGTCTTAAAAAAATAAATGTTATTCCTTCCGTGTTTATGTTTGATGGATTTATGGTGGAGCAAGAGTATCGTGATAAGTTTGACGCGGAGTTTTTGAACACGGTCACGGAGAAGTACGGCATTAAGTGGACGCAGAAGGAACACGACGTAGAGTCGGTTAAGATAGACACATCCATCGTTTTAGAGACTGTGGATAAGTTATGCTCTTATGATGAAAAAAAAAAAGAACTGGAGGCGACAAGTTGCTGGGTGAAAGATCCTGCGTGTATAGCGGTCAGGGATGGCAAGGACTACCTGACGTATTCGTTTAACACGTGGAAGGAGTTAGAGGGCAACTCGATACGCATTTGGGATGAGGATGAAAATTGCGAAGTAGGTATTTATAAGCAATGGCGAGACGACCCGACCAAGCGGATAGTGCGTGGGTTTGATTTTGTGCCGGGCGCGGGTGAGGTGGTGAATGACCGTTTGAACTTATACACTGGGTTTAAATATGAGGATTTTGAAAATAGGGACGGAAAGGTAGGAGAGTATGTTGAGGTATTTAGAAATCATATATCTCTCTTGGTGGGTCATCACGTGGATAGTGTTGAGTATTTAGTGAAATTTTTCGCGCACATGCTTCAAAAACCGGCGGAGCATGCGGACGTGTGTATCATCATCAAGAGCATCCAAGGCATGGGGAAGGATATGCTCGTTGATATTATTGAAGGTATATTGGGAAGTGAGTACGTGACACGGACATCAAAAATAGATAGTTTGCTCGGGCAGTTTAACGGGGACATCGAGAAAAAGATGCTGGTGGTCTTGAACGAGGCGTCGGGGAAGGACGGATACGAGTTCAAGGATAAGTTAAAGGATTTCATCACACAAAAGACTTGCGTCATTAATAAAAAGAATATTCAGTCGTATAAAGTCAAATGCTTTCATCGCACAATGTTATTCTCAAATAATCATAACGTAGTTAATGTGGAGGCGGACAATCGGCGCTATGCGGTGTTTAAATCGCATCATCTCAAAGAGACGGCGTCCTACTACAAGCGTCTCGATGGACTTATATCTGACGAGGATTTCCTTGGCACGATTGCTCAGTACTTATTAGAGGAGGACATCACGCATTATGACCCGCGCGCCATCCCGCAGACTCACGCGCTCAAATCCATGCGGGAGTACAACATGAACCCGTTCTATATTTTTATGAAGGACATGTTTTTAGATGGTCTTTGGGAGCAAATGAAAAACACGGAAGGAATGGAAGGAGAATGGAGCGAGGAACAGGATAAAACCGGACGGGTAAAATTATTAATAAGATATGATTTGTTTGATGCGATTTTTGAAAACTGGCGCAACGACAGTGAATTATTCCGCCATCAGTTTTATAAACCCAAGCAGGTCCGCACACTCCTTGCCGAGATGGGTGTCACGTGTAAGAAGCACACCAAGGCAGATAATCGCCGAGTCCATTATATTTTTAATGTTAATAATGTTGTCGAGCAGTTGGAGCAGATGAAAATTGAAGATTGAGTAGGAATAAAAACCACTTAAATATATTCTACGCAGAGAATATAACATGGACGATTTTGTAAATCATATGCGGACGGAGACGGACGTGGCACCACGCTCCCTTGACTGTTATTGCCGTAATGTGCGAACGGTGGGGCAAATTATGGGTGTGTCGAAAGAGGATTTTTACAAGGATAAAAATCTGGATTTTTTGAGCGACCCCGAGAAAGTAAATAAAGAATTAATGGAATCGGGCAAGTCGCAAAATACAATCATAACCTATTTGGCGTCTATTATAAAAGCACTGGAATGCCATAACATGAAGGCGGACGCCTACAAAACGCTGATGGGTACACTGATGGCGAAAAGGAAGGAGGAAGACGAGAAGCACGAGAAGACGGTGAAGCAGGACGCCAACTGGGCAAGCATGGGAGACCTGCGTGGGGTTTTGAGACGCTTGGAAGGAACGTGTCGCCAGCACGACCGGGCGAAGCGCCGGGGCGATAAGAAGGCGTATGAGGACTATCAAAACCACCTAATCGCGTTTTTATACGTGGGCGACACTGACCACCATCCACCGATGCGCTTGGACTATTGCCCTATGAAAATAGTTTCAAAAATGCCGGAAGGAAAGGAAGGACAAGCAGAGCAGACTGAAGCAGAGCAGACAGAAGACAACTATTTATTTTGTAAAAGTAGAAATAAAAAACAATTTATATTTAATAATTATAAGACTGCGAAAACTTACGGTTCTAAAATTATAGATTTATCACCGAAAATGAATTGTGTAATTAATAGATTTTTGGATGTGCGGAAGCAACAGGGCGTGGACCCAGAGGCGCCACTGCTCTTAAATAGCAAGGGAGTACCGATGAATGAAAATACATTATGTAAGCAAATCACGCGGATTTTCAAACCGACTGGTAAGAATATCACCGCCAATCTCATTCGCCATTTTCATATTAGCGAGACCCACCCTGCGGAGGAAGTAGAAGCGAAGAAGGCAGACGCGGATAAGATGTGTCACTCGGTAGAGACGCAAGGTAAATACGCAAAAAAATAAAATGTATAACAATTTTATATGAAATTTTCCATAAAAAATTGTTTAACAGCATTCAAAAACTTAATAATGAGTATTAACTGCTGTAATAGCAAATGTCTTAATCAGACGGTACAGACCCTCGACGAGGCGACCATCCATAAGATAAATGAAATACAGGAGAAGTTGGAGGAGGCATGGGGTCACATTCACGAACTACGTAGGGTATCACATCGTTCTACTTATGTATAGTATATTTTTTTCTAAATTGAATTAATTTAAAGATAATAATGGTAAATACACCATTATGGAAGAAGAATGGAAATGTTGCGTATTTGATGATCGGTATTATATTTCAAATAAAGGAAATATAAAACGTTTAAAAGTAAATGGAGAATTCCATCCGATAAAACCATCGATTTTGAATAAGGGTAAAACACACCCTTATAAATACATTCAAACTCAGAGCAAGGGGAAAAGAAAAAATCATTTAATTCATCGCCTCGTTGCTCTCGCGTTTTGTGAAGGTCATAGCGAAGAAAATAATGTCTGCGACCATATAGATAGAAATACATTTAATAATGATTTTACAAATTTAAGATGGGGGACTCAAAAGGATAATATGAATAATTTGGCGAATAACTTAACACCTGAAGAACGGAAGGAGAAAGAGAGAATGTATAAAAAACGACGAGCATATAAAGTAAAATGTGAATGTGGACGTGAAGTTGCTAGATATAATTTATCAGCACATTTACGCTCTCCAATTCACCAGAGATTGTCAAGCATCCCAGAGAATTTTCCGTGAGTGGTAGTTTGGTGAGAGTGGGTTGTCTTTCGTAAGATTGCCATTTCCGTCCTTAATCCCCGCTGAGCGGGTTAAATAGTTTTTTCGGCGTTTCTTATCATTATGATCCTTATCAGCGTGTATTCCTGTTTTATCCTTAAAGTGTTGTCGAGTGGAGTCGCCAAAATGTATAAGTTTTCCGCGAACTTCAACCATAAGCTTTTTTCCTTTTCTTGTGGACTTTTCATAATTATAATCGCCTATTTTTACCATATATATATTAGTATATATATTTTACTCCTTCCTTTCCTTCCCTTATTTATAATAACCTACTTGGCACGAGATATTCGTGCTCGTCCCGAGCCCATTATTATTTGTGACCGAGAGTTTCACATATCGATGACCTGACCCAATGCCTACGTCTTCCTGCGAAAAATAAATAGAACCTTTAGAACTATTAATAGTAGAAGCATTTCCTGATTCATAAAAATTAGTTCCATCGTAAGACGCTAAACCCTTCACTTCAATATCAACACTCGCACTATTATCCAAAAAGAATTCAACCCCATTTCCTATTTCGTGAGACACACCCTGCCCGAGGTCAAAGATAGATGATTCAATGGTAGCACCATCAGCACACGCTTCGGCATTAAATATTTGATTTGTATTATCCCAAGAGTGGTCTAATTCGGTCGCCAATGCTCCGCCCGAGCCTACCTTGACAGTGCGAAGATTTCCATTATAATTACCGTGTATCATAACACGTTGTTCTTGCGTGACTCCGTCCGCTGTGATAATTGAATCCGCTGAATTATCAACAATTAAAGCACCATTGCCATCACATTTTATGGTCTTAAACCTTGATGTTGAAGTGTCAAATCCGCAAACTTGGACTGCTGATAATACGGATAAATTAGTAATTTGTGCTTGGGTGGTAAGTTCAACTACATCAACTAAAAGTCTATCATCTACTGTTTCTAATGGTTGTAAAGTACCATCAGGTTTTTTTCCATATATTAATACTTGTTGTAATGACTCTCCTACACCAGTAGCACTATTGCCTTTACTTATTTTACCATCAATAGAGTCAATAGCAGTATCAATTTCAGTGAGTTTTGTTATTTGGTCATCCTGCTTATCACTTCGGGCAAGTCCACTATTAACGGCAACATCGGGGTTCATATCATCAATCATAACTAAAAGGTCTTGCCCATTAGCACGGAGAGCATCAAAACTCCCGCCTGCGTCGCCGACCATTATCTGCACAGGTATCGCTTTAGGTCTGTTCAATGCTGGAGTCTGTCCTTCTAAAAGACTAATCATATCATCTTGCTTCGCTTCGGTGGCGAGACCATGCCCGGACGGGTCGTCGCCTTGGATAGTCACCTTGACTTCACCTCCTTCCACACAGTCGGCAAGTTTAATGACATTGGCGTTGATTTCATTGACGTTGGCGATAGAGGATACAGAACGTACGTATTGCTTCGACATTTATATAATAACAGATAATAATTTTCTCCTTCCTTAATATATGAAACCCACCAACGAAGTAGCAAAACCACCGCCGGAGACCAAGACATTTTGCGGGTGTGACGTCGGCAAATATATAGATAGGGCAGGAGCGGACAAGAAGGCAGACAAGCAACTCCATCCCGAAAAATATAAAACCGGAAAACCAAAAAAGAAAACTGAAAAACAATTATTCTCTAGGTAATATATAGAAATGAAAATTATAAGATTGACTACGACCCACCCCGAGGCAATTTTTGATAATACTATTCTTGGCGATCTGACATTGAGACCAAACTCGCGCATCGCCCTCCAGTCGCTCACGCTCGAGCAGGATGATGAGTTTTTAGTCATTAACGATACGAATGACACCTTTCAGTGGAGTTCGCAGGTGAACCAAAGTGCGACCATCACCTTCCCGCACCAGATCGTATCCTTCCAGAACTTCAACGACTTCCTCGAGCAGTTCACGAGACTTCTTAACAACTCGATAGACTATGACATCAACAACCCGTACAACTCTCTATTAGCAATGGAGTGGCGTGTAGACACGCTTCAAGACCAAAAAATAGTAATAGAGCACAAGAAAGGAGCGGTTAATGAGCATGTCGATATGTGGGAGAAAGGTGCCAATGTGGACCGGCAAGGAGCGGACAACCTCTGGGGCATATACGCCAACCCGCCGGTCGCTGATTTAGACGGATACGCATTTAATTTACTTTCACCGAAAGAGGTGGTGCGTGGAAATGGATTTATTAGGTGTCAGGTGTATAAGGCGCTATTTAACGCCGCAGGCAACCAAAAGCAAGGTTTTACAATCGGATTGAGTACTACCAACCTGGGTGAGGTCCAACCGGCAAACTTCACGGAGAACATGGTGACCTACGCTGTGAACCTTACCATCACCGCAGACGGGGTAGGAGACTACCGGATTCAAAAGCAAGGAGTATTTACGGACACGGGTGCCAACCTGGGATACACGGCGGAAGGAAGCAATGAGAATGATTTTGTGGAAGTAATGAAAAATGGCACACAAATAGTTTTTAATTTATATGATAAAAACGCCACCACCCAATATTTAATAGAGACCGGAATTGAGAGCGACGTAGAATTATATCCATTTATAGTTTTTCATCAAGAGCAGTCATATTTTAAAATTAATAAGTTGCGGTGTACGATAAGTCCATTCGCAGACTTAACTGATTTTGAGGATGCGGATAAGGAGGACCAGTCATTTGAGGAGATACGCTCTGCCGCACCACCGATGCCGACCCCCGGAAGAACCGCTAATTCTATTAACTTCGTGACGGAGTCTCTGGCGGAGTTTTTAGGATACAACAACCTTCGTGAACCGCGTATAGGAACAACACTAGCACGCAACATCCAGTACGTGGCGGATAAGATTTTCAAACCGCGATTTTTCGTCCAGTCGATGATAATAGAAATGTTGAATATGAAATTAGACTCTTATGATGGATTTCCGGGCGCAGAGAAGCGCAAGAGTATTTTAGCATTTATACCGACGAGCAACCAAGATAGAATAACGGTCTACGAGCAAAATCAAAACTTTATTGACTTACGTAATGAGCATCCAATCTTATTGAGAAATATCCAGGCACGGATAGTACAGGGAGACTATTCACCGATTAACCTAATAGGTCAAGCATCGATGGTTATTTTAGTAGAGGATTAAAAAAATAAAAAAGGGTATTGCCTTTATTGTTTATAAAATCGTTTATCTCTCCTACCTTTCCTTCCCTACTTTCTATTCGTCTATAATGAGCAACTTTTTCTTTCCCTTTGACTTCTTGTGTATTTTCTTTTGCGTCTTGACTGCTTCTTCTTTTGCTTCTTCTTTCTTTTCTTCTTTCCACTTGATGCCGAGTGCGTTTGCCTCCGCCTTGTTTTGCGGTTTGTAGTCGGGTTGGAGTCTCGCGATGATTGCCCGGAGTGTATTCCTCTCGTCCGCCAATTGTTTTTTTGTTTTTCTACCGAATTTTTTTGTATTTTCTCTTTTTAATTGTAAGCAAGGTTCGCAGGTTTTAGACTTACCTTCTAGGTAACAGTATGTGCCGTGGTTTTTCTTCGCGTATTCCTTCCGCGCTTCCTCCGTCTTGTATTTCTTATGATGGCACCCGAGTCGCAGGTAGTGGTTCACGTTCTTCTTACCGCAGGTCGAGCAGTGGAATCGTGTACCCTCGTGTTTGCTCCACGTCCTATCCACGGTGTGCTTGGTGACGCCATCCTCCTGGTATGCCTCCTGCTCGTCTTCGTCTTCGTATCGCATGTGTTTAAATGGCATGGTTTCGGTTTGAGTTATACTCCTTCCGTGTGCTCAATTCGCAATCAATTTGTGCGTGATTGCCTTTGTCATGTCCAAAAAAAGGTGAATCAATTTTTGGGAAGGAGTAACGCATTTCAATAATGTCACCTGTGTCGTAGTCAAACCAATAATACTTGAACTTACCCGAAAGATAATTAATAAAATAAAAAATGGGCATTGCCTTTATTTTAATAAAATATATTCTATTTACTCCTTCCTTTCCTTCCCTACTATCTACTCCTCTATACACTCACCGCATCCGTCGCCATCGCATCGTTGGCACCTGACACACCCCCAGCAATCGTCGCAGACTGCTTCTCCTCTTTCGTCCTTGTGGATTTCCACGTCTTCGTCCCAGTAGTCGCAGACGTATTCTCCACACCCGACACAGCAGACGTCATTATCTTCTGGCGAAAAGTCCTCGGTTGCTCTCACTTTCGTAGATATATCGGTCTTCTCAATCATCTTTAAAAAGTCCTTGGTTTCTTTCTTGGTTTGTTTTGCCTGTCGTTGGAGTCGCTGAGTGAGTTTTGCGATTGCCGCCTCCCATCTTTTAATTTCCAGTTGTTTTTTTTCCTCTTGTTCCTCCGCAATTTCCTTTAATTCCTTCATAGTCTCTGGGTCAAGGGCACACTCAGAGCAGACGAATTCATCGGTGAGATCTTCGCTCCATCCCTCGGGGAACTCGGTTTCGTATTCTGGGTCATATAATTCTCCGCAAATTTCACAGCAAAGATTATCCGCATCGCATTCCGGGCAAACGGATACTCGTTGGTGGTACTGGTTGTAGCACTCGAGCATCTCGTTTTCGTCGCATTCCTCGTCGCATCGTGGGCAGGTGTTCATCTCACTTTCGCTGGACATGCTGGTCGTGGTTCGGTATTGCCCCGTGTTCGGTACCGAATTCGCAATCAATTTGTAGCGGGTGCTTGGAGCGGTTAGGGTGGTTGTCGTG
>Ga0129345_1000199_pt1 | contig 21211 bp, 18 predicted proteins | sample CPBDNA_FD_94425 | JGI IMG/M metagenome (GOLD analysis project Ga0129345, IMG submission 94425) | Freshwater to marine salinity gradient microbial communities from Chesapeake Bay, USA - CPBay_Sum_20_0.8_DNA | ecosystem: Environmental > Aquatic > Marine > Coastal | place: USA: Chesapeake Bay...
AAAGGCGGTCTTAGAGTCTGGTTATGATCTGCAGTATTCCATTTACTTGGTGGCACTAATCCGGTATCTGAGACCGCGAATTCCCAATTTCAACATTGAGGAGCATATCGGAGGAGTTGGCTACCTGTTTGTCCGGGGGCTGGACCCTGCTTTCGGTGAGGGGTATGGAGTGTATTTTTGTAAACCTGTTGCGAAAACACTGGAACAAATCGACAAGGAGCTACGGCGCCCGATTTACAGCATGGATGCCGTATAAGCACATAAAAAAATCATATTGAGTCCTATGAACACAGTCAAACAAGGTAATCCGTCTCTTCTTGCCAGAATAGAACATCGCTCAGATTGGATGCGAAAAGGAGTTGAACAAGGTTGGATCCGACCCTATGAGCGTAGCCTTATTGCTTTTATGGAGAAGGAGTATGGTTCAATGCCGGAAGATCTAATTCAGGCAGTTTGCTTACTATCTTTGATGGAGCAGGCAGGCCACAGTCAGTTGCCGATCACGCTCGATGTAAAATCTCTTGCAAACCATCTGCGACTGGACGAGAAAGGTAGAGAGGTCTTGGCTAGAACCAAGATCGATCGAAAAATACTACTGCAGTCTGAAATGGTAACAGAAACGGATCCGTCTATCGTACCGGACGAGCATCCGGACCAGAAAAAGCCACTCATCCTTCGAGGAGACTCACTCTCTTTTCGCCGGTTCTTTCTCTATGAACGGGATATTGAGACATGGTTTCAGGAGCGCTCACGGCGTGATGCTCCAGCTGACAGGCAGACGGTGCTTCAAAAGATCCATGAGCTCCTGCCGGAGGACCCGGAAACGGAACTTAATCCGGTGAACGGTGAGGGTATTTCAGAGTTAAACTGGAAAAAAGTGGCACTCCTACTGTCGCTTCATAAGCCATGTTTGATCATCTCCGGAGGACCCGGAACCGGTAAAACAACCACCATCGCCAGTATGATCCGGCTTCATCAGGATCTCACGAAGAGATCGTTGCGTATTGCGCTTGCGGCACCAACAGGAAAGGCTGCAGGACGCATGAGTGAATCTCTACGCAATGTTTACGATGAAAGAGGATGGAGGGATGATTATATCGACGAACTGATGTCAGCAGAGGCATTTACTCTCCACCGGTTACTGAATCGACATCAAGTGCGTGGACTTCTGCCATCCACTGAATCCAATTATCTGCCATACGATTTGATTATTGTGGATGAGGCCTCTATGATCGACTTGCAACTGATGCACAGGCTCATTCAGCATACAGGACCGGACACCCGCCTGATTCTGCTAGGGGATAAGGATCAGTTGGTTTCGGTTGAGGCTGGATCCGTGTTTTCTGATATCTGCACAAAAGAAAACAATGAATTTTCCAAGGAAACCTGTGAATTGCTTGCAGCGTACGGCTACAAGGATGTGGGCATAACCAAGGCTCCATCAGTGCCTGATGATATGATCGTTTATCTTACAAAAAGTTACCGGTTTCACGAGCATAGCGGGATTGGCTCACTCGCTTCTGCCATCAAAACGAATGAGTCCAGCATAACTGAGATCCAGAAACGGATCGATTCCAGCGATAGTCTCGAGGCAGTTTCATTCCACTACGATAAAGAGGGGGTGGCCTATTTTCAAAACCGGTTTCGGGAACGAGTGCGGGCTATGGAATTTCTAACAGACCCATACGAGATGATCCGTTTATGGAAGGAGGAGATCTGGCTTACCGTACTTCGGAGAGGTCAGTCAGGAAGTGATCAGCTGAACCGAATGCTGGAAGATTCTTACCTTCATAGAGGATCGATATACAGGCGCTCGGGTTGGTATCATGGCAGGTATGTGATGATTACTCAAAATGACTACACATTGGGGGTGTACAATGGGGATACAGGAGTTTGTGTAGATCAAGGAGATGGTTCTTTTGTTGTGTACATTGAATCCGGAAGCGACCTGAAGTCATTTCATCCGGATCGATTGAAAGAGTATAAGCCTGCTTATTTTCTAACGGTTCACAAGAGTCAGGGTTCGGAGTTTTCGCATGTACGGCTTCTTTTGCCTTTGGAAGAAACACCGGTGCTAACGAAAGAGCTTCTTTATACAGCAGTTACCCGCTCCAGAGAAAAATTTACTTTGTATGGAGATCTGTCAATGTTTGCTTCCGCTGTTGGAAAACCCGCGATTCGATATACGGGTCTTTTTCAAACTCATTTGTAGCTGAACCGATGTTTGGGAGGGTGGAAGCGAGGTTAGATTCTCGCAATTGCCCGAACCGGTTGTATTTTGGCTGCATAGCGCGCAGGGAGCCAGGAGGCTAGCAGACAGAGTGTCGCGGTGACGAAAGAAACCAAAACGAAATCTGTTAAATGTGGTTCAACCGGAGCTGTAGACATGTAATAATTCTCCTCTGGAAGCGGAATCAGGGCATATTCCGTTTGAAGCCAGTAGAAAACCAGAGAGAGCACACAGCCCAAAAGTAACCCGCTAGCGGCAATGAAAAATCCTTCCAGTAAAAAGATTCGTTCAATTGTACGATTGGGTGATCCCATTGCTTTTAGGATACCAATATCCCGAACCCGCTCCAGGACCATCATTAAAATGGTGCCAATGAGGTTGAACGCGGCAATAAGAATCATCACGCCAATAATCAGTGGAACAGTTGCTTCCTGAAGTTCAACCCAGGCAAACATATTTTGATTGCGCATATACACCGTTTCGGTAATATACGGATAGGAGGTGCGATCGCGGATCTCCTGAAATATTTCCATCAGGCGATCCCGGTCATCTACACGTATTTCGAGGTTGGTTGCCGATCTAGGACCAAATCCAAGCAGTTGCCGTACCTGACGTAGATCGGCAAATACAAATTCATCATCGAACCGCTCTATTCCTGTGTGCACGATTCCGGTCACCGTAAATTGAGCGATTTCAGGGGTTTGGCGTTTCCCATCACCCCGTGGCAAAGAAAAAAGGGTAAGGCGTTGCCCCGTTTGGGCATCCAGCGAAGTAGCTACACCACTGCCAATGACAATGCCTGGAAGTTCGGTTTCGGTGCGCTCGAAGGTATAGTGGCCCGAGCGTATCATCTCAGGGGGGAATCGAGGCGGTGCGGTGTCATTTTGTTCCACACCCTTGAGTATCACTCCCTCAGCGAGACGGGAGGTTTGTACCATCACCCGACCAGTGATCGTAGGCTCCGCACTGGTAACTCCATCGAAGGTAAGAATAAATGAGCGAAGGGAATCTGCGCGCTCGAACTGATCGGGCAGGTAGGTTCGGATCTCAATATCGGGAGAAAACGCATATATCTTTTCATAGATCGCCGAAGAGAAGCCGTGAGCAATGGACAGGGCGATGAGTAACCCACCAGCACCAACCGCAACCCCCGCAATCGCCATCGTTTGGATGAATGACAGAAATCGACTTCCCTTTCGCTTATTAGTGAAGTATCTGCTGGCCAGAAACCAGGGAAATTTGTAGGAGGAGGATGAAAACCAGGAAAATATCATGATCCATCCAAATGTTCCGGGCGCATAAGCGGGAAGAACAAAACATCACGGATCGACTCCGAATTGGTCATAATCATCGCTAAACGGTCGATTCCGATTCCGACACCAGCTGCCGGAGGCATAGCGTATTCAAGCGCCCGAAGAAAATCCTCATCGACCCCCATGGCTTCTTCATCCCCTTTGCCACGCAGAGCTGCCTGGGTCTCCAGACGTGCACGCTGATCCAAAGGATCATTAAGCTCCGAAAAGGCATTCGCGATCTCTTTCCCGTTGCATATCAATTCAAATCGCTCCACAAGCCGGTCATTCTCGGCATGTTTTTTTGCCAGCGGACTCATCTCCACCGGATAATCGACCATAAACGTAGGCTGAATCAGGGTAGGCTCCACGAACTCACCAAAGAAGTCATCAATCCACTTCCCACGACTAGCATTCGGGTCTAGTTCTAGCCCATGCTCCTTTGCAATCCGAAAAAGATCCGTATCCGATTTGTCAGACAAATCAACCCCAATCACCTTCTGAATCGCTTCAAAAATCGGCACTCGCGGAAAAGGGGCTTGAAAATCGATCACATGCCCACCTACGGACACTTTTGAAGAACCATGTAACTCCACCGCGATCCGCTCCAGCATTGACTCTACGAATTCCATCATCCAGCGGTAATCTTTGTATGCAACATACAACTCCACCTGCGTAAACTCAGGATTGTGGAAACGTGACAAACCCTCATTCCGAAAGTCCTTCGAAAACTCATACACCCCGTCAAATCCACCCACAATCAACCGCTTCAGATACAGCTCGTTGGCAATTCGAAGATAGAGCTGCATATCCAACGCATTGTGATGCGTCACAAACGGTTTCGCAGATGCCCCTCCGTATACCGGTTGCAAAATCGGCGTCTCCACCTCCAGAAATCCGCGATCGTCCATAATCTCCCTCATCAGGCGCACCATTTTCGACCGCTTTCGAAATACATCCCGCACCTCAGGGTTTACAAACAGATCCACATATCGCTGCCGGTACCGTTGCTCTTTATCGGAAAACGCATCATACACAATCGTTTCACCCGCCTCATTTTCAACCTCTTTGGGTGTTGGAACCGGTCTCAAACACTTCGAAAGCAGTACAAATTCCTCTGCGTGAACCGTCGTCTCACCCGTTCTTGTCTTGAACAAAAACCCACGTACCCCCACAATATCACCAATATCAATCAGTTTCTTGAAGGTATGATTGTAGGAATCTGATCCGATATCATCCCTCCGAATATACACCTGAATCGTACCCTTTGAGTCCTGAACCGTGAAAAACGAAGCTTTACCCATCACACGGCGTGTCATCAGTCGTCCTGCCACCGAAACCCTCGTAACACCCTCCGTTTGCTCCGGATTCTCAGCCAGCAGCGCAACCTCATTGCGCAAGATTTCATCGGTGTGGTGCGTCACTTCAAACGAAGAGGGGTAGGGGTTCACACCAGCCTCGCGTAACTCCTTCAGTTTTTCAATCCGAATTTGCTGCTGTTCACTCAGGGAAAGTTCGTTTTGACTCATAAACTAATACATTCAACGTTTCGAGGGGGGGAATTTGTGCATTTTTAAGTAGCGATACAAAGGTACTGATTTCTCCTCCTCTTCAAAAGCCCGCAACATCTCCCTCTCCGCGCGGATCTGCCACTCCATAGCGAAGCCCGTCCAACCCCGTAAACACACTGTGAATTCGCCCAACCGTAGCCCGCACCTCAATCCGATGACCGTAAGACTCCAGAATACGCCTCGTATCGCCAGAAATAGCAAAGGGTTCGGCGTATAAAATATCCGGAAGCCACTGATGATGAACCCTTGGAGCATATACCGATTGTACAGGATCCATATCAAACAAAGCCAGATTCAGAAATTGCTGCAAAACCGCTGTGATGATTCTTGGCCCTCCGGCAGCTCCGGTTGCCAGCACCACGCGATCCCCAGATTCCACAATCATAGGGGTCATACTACTCAGCATCCGCTTTCCAGGGGCGATGGAGTTCGCCTCCGCTCCGATTAGACCAAACATATTGGGCACTCCGGGTTTCGCTGAAAAATCGTCCATTTCGTTATTCATCAAAAATCCGGCACCGGAAATCGTCACACCACTTCCAAAGGAACCATTGAGTGTTGTTGTCATCGCAACCGCTGCCCCGTCCCGGTCGATCACAGAAAAATGTGTCGTCTCATCAGATTCGAAAAACGAGACAGGATCGCCATGTGATAACGAATCACTGGGAGTTACGCGATCCTTCCGAAACGACGATGCGCGATCTCTCAGATACTCATATGCGAGCAAACTATCCGGAATGTCCGTGAAATCCGGATCGCCAAGGTAGTAATTTCGGTCTGCAAAAGCTCGCCTTGACGCCTCACTCAACATGTGAATCGTGGTGGCATCATTGAATTGAAGTTGCTTCAGAACAGGATTCGAATTAGCTTCAGCCATGATTCCGAGCATACGTAGCACCTGCTGAATAACCACACCACCACTGCTAGGAGGTGGCATAAGATGAAGCGTGAATTCATGGAAACGAACGGAGATAGGATCACGCCAGACACTTTCGTAATCGCGTAGATCCGCCAGAGTAATGATGCCACCTTGCCGACGCATCTCCCTCACAATGGCCGCCGCTGTTGGGCCGGCATAAAAGCCATCTCTACCTAAAGACGCAATTCGTGTGAGAGTTTGGGCCAGATCTTCCTGGATAAAGAGATCTCCGGCCTTCCAGGCCCGTCCATCACCCCGAAGAAACAGGGTGGAGGATGCATCGAATTGTTCAAAAAGCTCTGCATGGGCATTCAAATCTGCAGCCTGAATATGATTCAGTGTAAATCCTTGTGATGCAATGCGGATGGCGGGTTCCATCACAACTTCCAGTGGCAAAGAACCATATCGCTCCAGTGCACTAATCATTCCGTCAACACTCCCCGGAACACCGGATGCTAGCCCGCCAATTTTACTTGCTTCGGAAAGTACGTTTCCGTCATCATCCTGATACATGGTTTTCTTAGCCATTGCAGGAGCTTTTTCGCGGAAGTCCAGGGTAAAAACTTCACCTTTGGTATTTCGATAGACCATAAATCCGCCACCTCCCAGATTTCCGGCTCGGGGAGTGGTAACAGCCAAAGCAAATTGAACTGCCACCGCAGCATCGATCGCATTCCCGCCCCGTTGCATAATCTCCACGCCGGCTTGTGAAGCACGAATATCTGCCGAACTAACAACTCCGTTTGTAAAGGGTTCGGCACCGATAAATTGAGCAAATAGTGGACGTGACTGGAAGGACAGAACAAGTGCCATCAAAGCAAGGAACAGCGGAATCCATGTTTGTTGCCAAAATCGCTGTGGTAGAATCTTAGATGAAATCATGAAATACTGGTCGTTGAATTTTTAAAATTTGTGTAGATAATTATGCTCTTGGATGATATTCCCTGTGGATTTGATGTAGCAGCGTACGATCGACATGGGTGTAGATCTCCGTGGTATTGATGGAGCTGTGCCCCAACATCTCCTGAACAGCTCGCAAATCGGCACCGCCCTCCAGAAGATGGGTTGCAAACGAATGCCGGAAAATGTGCGGGTATACTTTCTTTCGTATGCCTGCTTTCTCAGCATAAGATGTAACGATGTTCCATACAGACATTCGGCTAATCGGACCCCCGCGTAGATTCAAAAAAAGATGATTGCCGGCTTTGATCGGATCGCATGTAGCGAGAATCGTGTTACGGGTTGTTTCAAGGTAGTGCTCAATGGCAAGCTGTGCGATCTCGCCAATGGGTACCATACGTTCCTTCTCTCCCTTTCCAGTCACCTTGAGAAAGCCGATCTCGAAAAAAAGTTGGTCCATTTGCAACGATGTCAGTTCACTCACACGCATGCCGGTGGCGTACAGCGTCTCCACGATAGCCGCGTCACGGATCCCGGACGATGTCGTTCGGTCAATTTCATGGAGGATGGTTTCGATCTCTTCCGGATGTAGAACTTCCGGAAGTCTGCGTGCCGAAGATGGTAATTCAATCAGCTCCGCAGGATTTGCCTCCGTCCATTTTTCTACCATTAGAAATTCATGAAAGCCCCGAATGCTGGAGATATTTCTGGCGATGGTGGAAGCAGCCAGCCCCAAATCGGAAAGTACATTTAAGTAGGTTTCGATATGACGCAGAGACACACCGTCCAGGGTGGCAAGTTGACAACTGGTTTCCAAAAAATCTGTATAACGCGTTATGTCGTGTCGGTATGAGACAAGCGAATTCTTTGCAAGGCCCTTTTCTGCACGCAAAAAATTCATGTATAACTGGAGTTCACGCTCGAATTTCATTCTGATGCAGATTCCTTGTGGGTCACCTCATTTCCGGTTGCCTTTGTGTTATCGGAATCATCATTGTCACTATTGTCTGTTACGCCACTTTTGTACGTTTCGCCACTTTTGATCTCTGCATCTTTGTTATATTCATCGTCTTTATCGTAGTCTACCCGACCATGGTAAATTCCCCGAAGCGTTTGAGTAAAACTGGCTTTAATTAAGCTGAGCTCTCTGAATGTGAGAGGGCAGTTATTGAGTTGACCATCTTTCACATGTTCATCGATGATTTTGTGAACGAGATTCTCAAGTTTTTGGTAGCTGGGTTGCTGAATCGATCGGGAGGCCGCCTCTACACCATCAGCCAGCATCACAATTCCCTGTTCTTTGGAGAAAGGCAAGGGCCCTTCGTAGCGAAAATCCTCTTCGGTAATATCCGATTTCTTCACAGGGTGATTTTTTGCTCGTTTGTAAAAATATCGAATTAGCGATGTGCCATGATGGGTTTCGATAAAATCGACAATGGTTTTCGGCAATTTGGCTTCCTTGGCCAGCCGTACCCCTTCGGTAACGTGCTTTTTGATAACCAGGGCACTCATTTGCGGTGCAAGTGTATCATGTTCATTTCCACCGGTCTGATTTTCGATGAAATATTCCGGTTTTGTCATCTTACCAATGTCGTGATAGAGCGCACCTGTTCTTGTGAGCATAAAATTGGCACCAATTGCAACCGCGGCATTTTCTGCGATCGTGGACACATTTAGACTGTGATGATAGGATCCCGGGGCTTTCATGATGAGATCCTTCAGTAGGGGAGAGTTGCTGTCACTCAACTCCATGAGTGTAAAGTCGGTCGTTACTTTAAATATTTTTTCGAAGAGGAGAATGATCGGATATGTAAATAGAATGAAAAGGGCATTCAAACCGGCAAAAGCCATATTTGTGAGGTACACAGAAGGTTCACTATACCGGGTCATTGCAAAACCGGAGATTACTAGCAAATATGTGATAAAAATAATGCCCGGTGTGATGAAGAAAAACTGTGATCGTTTTTGAAGATCACGAACTGTAAAGATTCCCAGACTACTGGCTAAAACCGTTGCTACCATAAACTCGTAACTATTGTCACTCATCAATCCGGTAACTATGGCCAGCGTAAGTGCAGACATCAACCCGACCCTTGAGTCAAAAATAATGGTTAGCATCACTGGAGCAATGGCGATCGGGATGACGTAATCATTGAGACTTTCAAACTGAAAAACTATCGAGCTGACGACGGATATGAGCATCATTGTCACAAAAATCAGTGAGAAATGGGAAAGATCTCTCATGATGGATTTCCGGTACAGCCGCAGATAAAGGAAAAATACCAGTACTGCGATAATCATTAGGATGGTGTTTCCGCTAAGGCGGACAAATCGCTCAATATTTGTGGCTGTTTCTGCACGTTTTTCATTGAGACTGCGCAGAATATTGCGGGTCTCTTCCGTTACAAGGTCGCCTTTTCGTATAATGACCTGTCCAGCAGCAATGGCACCTTTTGTTTCGGACAATGTTTCCAGATTTTGATCGATGCGCTGCCTGGTTTCCTGTTCATCATAGAGCCAGTTTGGTTCAATGGCCCGTTCCAGCATTGCGAGCCCCAGCGCACCCACTTCCTGTTCAAATTGATTGAGTAGTTGCAGACGTGCGTACCGGTTGGCAGATGAAAGGTCGTATACCTGAACCCGATTAATAACACGTTCCGTTTTTAGCGTGATATTCCGTACAGAGAGGGTAGAGGTTTCAATATCAGCCGCCGGACGATCGATAAGTCCGTTACTAAGGATATGTGAGGTGATAACGCTGAGAGCAGAGCGAAGATCATTGGTGAACTGTACCGGTTTTTGCTGAATAGGTCCGGATCTGGACGTGGAATTTATCCCACCTGCACTTGAGGTGGTGCCTGTACCTGAGGTGGTGCCTGTACCTGATATGGAGCCTGTATCTGTACCAACACCTGAGGCGGAGCTGGCATCCGTTGACGCTTCAAACTCCACTGAGCTGTAGATCAAACCAATCTGAAGCCATGTTTCCTCAGGTAAGCCAAGATTATTGGATCGAATCTGTTGTAAAAACTGGAGACTGTCGGATGTAGCAGAGAGATTGTTGTTCCATTGCTGATAACTTCGAAGATTCGCCTGAACCACCCGGCCAATGGCATCAAATTTGGAGTTCACAGCTAGTTGAACGGAAGGATCCTCCTTAAAAATCGGAGGGGTGTTTCGAATGACCTCATCCCGCTCATTTTGAATCTCCTGTTCCGTTTTCAGGATTGGAAACGTAAAAGGAGCATTTAGATCTTCCGATAACCAAGGTTCCCCAACATTATAACTGATACCTTGAGGGAGCCGATTTCCTAGCATCAAAAAGATCATAAGAAAAATATAGGCAACAAGAATAACCGTCCTCCAGATCACAAGACGTTTCTCTCCGGTGCGATCCTGCTCTTTCTTTCGGTTTTTTCCGATGTTCAGTTCAGGGCTCTTTTTCGGGCTTAGGCCAATTTGTTCCAAAAATCCCATAAGTATACGGATAGGAGTGTTCCCAACGACAGGAATGGAATATTAACAGTTCTACATATTGAACAGTTCTACATAATATAAAGTAAGAGATGAACGACCGTGAACCAACAAAATTTTGTTCATGTGGTTCCGACCTGATTCTGAATCATTTCGAGAAATGTTTCTTCATCCAAAACCGGTACATCCAATTTCAGTGCTTTCGCCAATTTGCTGCCCGCTTTATCGCCAGCGAGAACATAATCTGTTTTTTTACTAACGGAGGAGGAGGTTCGGCCACCATAACGCTCGATGAGGTCGATAGCATCATTCCGAGACAAGGTTGGAAGTGTTCCCGTAAGCACAAATGTTTTCCCTTCCAGAAACCAACGGTACCCGGTTTCGGATTCATCGTCCCCCGATCCAAGCCTTTCACTATCCCTTCCTGTCTGATCAGGCATTTCGAATTGCAGCCCCGCTTCCCGCAATGCTTCGAGTGTTTTGTGATGTTTTTGATGATCAAAGTATGCTGTTAATGAGCCGGCAATTTTAGGCCCAATGGAGGGTACCGCACAAAGATCCTCTTCGGAAGCTTCCAACAAAGCATCCATGGAACGAAAATGAAAGGCGAGATCCCGAGCCACCGTCTTGCCAACAAAGCGAATTCCCAATGCAAAAAGCACCCGCTGAAATGGCTGAGTACAACTTTTTTCAATCGCCTCTATCAAATTTTTACTGCTTTTTTTCCCCATACGTTCGAGCGGTTCCACATCCTCCGCCGATAGTTGATAGAGATCCGCAAACGTGTGCACCAGTCCGTGATCAACCAGCTGAGACACTACTGCCTCACCCAATCCCTCGATATCCATCGCATCCCGAGAGGCAAAATGCGTTAGCCTCTCCCGAATCTGCGGAGGGCACTCCGGATTGATGCATCGCCACTTCACCTCTTCGTCCAGTTTCACCAATTCTTCCCCGCATGCCGGACAGTTTAACGGCATTTGGAACGGTTTTCCCCGTTCTTCGCGGTCTGCATCCACCACACTCATGACCTGTGGAATGATGTCACCTGCTTTTTCGACCGTAACCAAATCCCCCACACGAATGTCCTTTCGATGAATTTCATCCTCATTGTGAAGCGATGCCCGTTTCACTACCGTACCAGCAAGGGTTACCGGCTTCAGTTCAGCAACCGGCGTAATACTCCCCAAACGGCCCACCTGCAATGTTATTCCCTCTAGCAAGGTGGTAGCCTGCTCGGCCTGAAACTTATACGCAATCGCCCATCGGGGAGATTTAGACGTTGTACCCAGTTCTGCCCGGTAGTGCTGCTCATTCACCTTAATCACAGCGCCGTCTGTTTCGAACGGCAGGGAATGGCGTGATAGATCCCATTCGCTGATCACATCCAGTACCTCATCCACCGATCTGCAAAGCCGGTAATCGGGATTTACAGGGAATCCCAGGTCTCCAATTCGTTTCAGCTTCTCGATCTGCGTTGGGGGAGAGGGACGACCTTCCACGATCAAATCAAATCCAAAAAATCGAATGGGTCTCCGTGCTACTTCCCGCGGATCCTGCATTTTTAGCGTTCCTGCGGTCGAGTTTCTTGGATTCGCAAAAGGAGGAAGACCCTGCTCTTCACGAAAATCATTCAGACGAACAAATGCTTCCTTTTCCATATACGCCTCTCCACGAACTTCAAACACAAACGAAGGATTACGGTTATCCTCATCCTCATCCTTATCCTCCTCATCATCATCCCAATCACTATCTATTTCCAGGAACAAACTCTTAAGTACCACTTCGTCGACCCGTAAAGGAATATCTTTCAGTGTCTTGAGATTCTCTGTGATATCGTCACCGCGCTCCCCGTCGCCTCTTGTAGCACCAACAATCAATTGCCCATCTTCATACCGAAGTCGGATCGATGCACCATCAAATTTCATCTCCACACTATACGTAAATGGCTGATCCCCTAGCCGGTCCCGCACCCGCTTGTCAAAATCCCGCAACTCCTTCTCATTGTACGTGTTATCCAACGAGAGCATCGGCTGCGGATGCTCCACAGTCACAAACGACTCAGACGGTTTCCCTCCAACGCGAAGAGTCGGAGAATCCTCGGTTCCAAGATCAAAAGACTCTTCGAGCTCTCGCAACTCCGACAATGCTTCGTCAAACGCACGGTCACTGATAAACGGCATCGCCTCCTGATAGTAGGCCTCATTAGCACGATCAATAAGATCCCGCAACTCTAAAACCCGTTCAATCGCCACTTTTTTATTCATACATCAACTCAGAGATCTTTTGGGAATCGCACGTAGCTTAGACGATTGTCGTTCATGGCCCGATAGAGTTTCTGCCTCAAAGAAGGGTCATAAAAATGTAAACACCAGCAAGAATTACGAGGATGAAAATCATCCAGCCGATGGTTTTCTTCCAGGAAAACTTTTTCCGGGGTTGATTAAATTGCTTTCCCATCTGAGCCCAGTTAATCTCTTTGCCAGCTTCATCTCCCGGAAGCGTGTTCGTTCTACCGGATACCATTCGAGTCTCTGTGACAGTCGGAGTGGATGCACTCGTTTCAAGACCCTCGACATTGCGACGCCCCCCGATCTCGACTGTAGCCGAAGAGTTTGCACCACCCGTACTACCATCTTCAACATTCACGCTATCTTTATTCTTCTGCAAAGCCCTTCCGGAAGTTGTTGATTCAGAAGAATTATCACTTGGGCTCACATGATTTTTTCCATCTGCGGACTGATTCAATTCTGGATAGTAATCTAGCAGGAGGTGGTTGTAATTGCCGGCTTTCAACTGATCCAATGCCTTCACGATCACAGTATCATCGATCTTTAAAGCGCGTGCAATACTGCGAATATATGTTCGTAAATACACATCCTTTTCCGAATTTCGATCAAAAATCAGACCGTTTTCGATGGACTCAATGATCTCTTTGGAAAGCTTTGTTCGATGCTGAATATCGCCTACCGACAGACCAAGATGTTTCCGGATGACAGACAGCTCCTGTCCAATAATTTTCATGGGCGTTCTCCTGGAATTTGGGATCCATTAAGATGATGCCAAAACAAAACCGACCAGAGATCGAACAGATTTACTAAAAAATGTTGTGCTTTGGTTCACGTATCAAAAGTAACAAAAAAGATAGGAAAATATCATTCCCAAATCCGACGATTTCGCAATCAAAAAAAAACTGTAAGGATTATCCATTTTCTCACTCATAGGGGTATGAAGCAACACAACAGAATCCATTTACAGGTTTTCCTTAGGGGTCTTCGGTTGGCCTTCAACGAGTTCATTTTCCCCTCCGTTTGTACCTGCTGTGGTGATGCGCTTTCAGAAAGAGACCGGTATCTGTGCGATACTTGTTTAACGTTTCGGTTTGATATGGCCCGGCAAACGGACCCTCTATTGCTTCCGGATTGTGTACGCTCCTCCTTTGCTCTTTGGAATTTCGACAAAGGGGAGGTTTTGCAAGACCTTCTTCACATGATCAAATATCAGAACATTCCTCAGGCTGGAATCGAGTTGGGACAGGAGTTGGGGCGTCAGTGGCTTGCCAGTGGAAATGCAACCCCCAACTTGGTTCAAAAAGTCCTCACTTGCAAAGAACCTAAGACAGGGATATACAAGCAAATGTGTCTGGTTCCGGTTCCACTACACCAATCGAAATTTCGAAAGCGCGGTTACAATCAAGCCGAAAAAATAGCCCTTGGAGTTACAGAACAAACAGAAATTCCACTTGTCAAAGACCACTCCGTCATCAAAACGAGAAAATCCATTTCACAAACTGGATTGCAGTTGAAACAAAGGGAAAAAAATGTTCGCGGATCGTTTGAAGTCAAGATACCGCAGGAGATTGGCAACAAAATAGTTTTCATTATTGATGATGTATTTACCACGGGAGCAACCACATTCGAGTTGGCTTATGAATTAGATCGAGCAGGGGCACAAGAGATCCACATTCTTACGGTCGCTATTGCCTGAGACAAAGCTATTGCCTGAACCATACCCATTACATGAGCATTCTACTTCGTTTTATCTGGAATGAAAGGATTCATCAATACGTTTGATATCTTTGGAGGTAAAAGCATCAACCCGTGTTGAGTTAAACATCAACCCGTGTTCAGATACTTTTAACAATCTCCAGACGATTCAAATAGTATTCAATAGATTTAAATCAATAGATTCAAAAAGTATGAGTGAAAAAGTTCGGTCTATGTTTGCGGATATCGCAGATGATTATGATAAAGTGAACGGCATTTTGTCGTTTGGAATCCACAATTTGTGGCGTACAAAGACCGTGAAGGAGAGCGGGGCAAAGGAGGGTGATCGGGTACTGGATTGTGCAACAGGAACCGGTGATCTGGCACTGGAGTTTAAACAAAAGGTCGGGATGGACGGTTATGTGATGGGAACAGATTTTTGTAGCGAAATGATCGCTCATGCACCTGAAAAAGCACAAAAAAAAGGGTTAGAGATCGATTTTGAAGTGGCCGATGCAATGCACCTACCGTATGGTGATGCAACATTCGACATTGCAAGTATTGCGTTTGGAATTCGGAATGTGGACGATCCGATTCAAGCCCTCAAGGAGATGGCAAGGGTTGTGAAACCAGGTGGCAGAGTTGTTGTCCTTGAGTTTGGTCAGCCCAAGGGAGTCGTTGGGGTACCTTATCGTTTTTACAGCAAGCATGTAATGCCAGCGGTAGGGGGATGGATCTCAGGAAATCGGGAGGCATATACCTACCTTCCAGAAACGAGTGCAGCATTTCCGGCTGGTGCTCGCTTTTTGGAGTTGATGAAAGATTCTGGGGTATTTACCTCGTCGAAAGCAGTGTCCCTGACAGGCGGGATCGCCTATGTTTATGTGGGCACCGTAGCAGATAATTCGTATATTTGAAAGATGTTAAGGCGATGATTGATGCGGAATCTCGTGTTGTAATTTTTTCAATACCTGGTTCACTTTCGCAGACAAATCCAATCATCACTCCGACTACTACATTAATGATTTTGCCAATGACTGCATCAACTACTTTACAAACCAGAAAGTAAGTTGCATAGACAGCCACAACGCACGGCTCAAAAAAAACGCCAGTACAATGGAAACGAACTCCCAAAGGCTAGGCACCACTTAATTCATTACGATAGTGACTATTGAAGAGATAAAATCATATTTACCGCACCGCTATCCATTTCTGTTGGTTGACAGGGTGCTGGAGATGGAAGAGGATCGAATTTTAACGCTGAAAAACGTAACTGCAAATGAAGAGTTTTTCAACGGACATTTTCCGGGCGCACCGATTATGCCCGGAGTTTTGCAAGTAGAAGCACTTGCCCAAAGTGGTTGCATTTTGCTATTGAAAAAAAAGGTCGAAGAGCCAGAAAAAAAACTAGTCGTATTTACAGGTATCAAACAGGCAAAGTTTCGCCGATCCGTGGTGCCGGGGGATCAACTGATTATGGAGATCAAGCTAGCATCGATTCGTCGTCAGTTTGTGATGATGGAGGGCCGAGCAACTGTAAACGGTGAAACAGCTTGCGAACTGGAAGCTTCTGCTGCCATAACAGACAGGTCTGCAACATGAGCACTCAGAAGGGAGCTAGCACATCCAAAGTGACCACGCAGACCGTTGTAGAGATGAAACACAGCGGGGAGAAGATCAGTATGCTCACAGCGTATGACTACACCATGGCAGGGATCATTGATCAGGCGGGGGTAGATGTGATCCTGGTCGGCGATTCTGCTAGTAATGTAATGGCAGGGTATGAAACTACAGTTCCAATGACATTAGAGCATATGATCTATCATACCTCATGCGTGGTACGGGGAGTTGATAGGGCTCTTGTGGTCGCAGATCTCCCGTTCATGAGTTATCAGGTTACAGCGAAAGAAGCTTTGATTAATGCCGGGAGAATGATGAAGGAAGCTGGTGCCCATGCCGTAAAACTGGAAGGAGGGAAACCGATAGCAGGAACGGTGAAAAAGATTGTCGACGCTGGTATTCCGGTGATGGGTCATCTCGGACTTACTCCGCAAAGTATCTACAAATTTGGCACCTACAAAGTACGTGCAAAAGAGGAAAAAGAAGCACAACAACTTCTCGATGACGCAAAACGGCTGGAAGATGCCGGAATCTTTGCTCTGGTCCTGGAAAAAATTCCAGCAGAACTGGCGGCAAAAGTAACCGAAAGAGTATCCATCCCTACCATTGGTATAGGTGCAGGCGCGGATTGTGACGGTCAGGTGCTGGTATTGCACGATATGCTCGGTCTGAACAAAGGATTTTCCCCGCGATTTTTGCGACGATATGCAGATCTGCACGAAGAGATGAGCCGGGCCGTGACATCCTACATCCACGATGTTAAAAGTGGCGACTTTCCAAACGAGCAAGAGAGGTATCATTAGTGAGAAAGCAACGCCCACTGATTTTGGTTTCCAATGACGATGGAATATTTTCCAACGGCATACGTGCACTTGCAGAAGTCGCATCTACATTCGGAGACGTCATGATTGTTGCCCCGGATCGCCAGCAAAGTGCCGTCGGGCATGCCATCACGGTTTCTACGCCGCTTCGGGCACAAAAAACGATGGTTGCGGGAATCTTTACCGGGCATGCCGTAAACGGGACACCGGCAGACTGTATTAAACTAGCACACAATCAGCTGATGGATCGGAAACCCGACCTCGTTGTAAGTGGGATCAATCATGGCAGTAACGCAGGTATCAACATTCTTTATTCTGGAACGGTAAGCGCTGCAACCGAGGGAACAATCCTTGGATACCCTTCACTTGCTGTATCCTGCACAGACTTTAGCGAGGATGCCGATCTAAGCGGATGTCGGGAAGCTGCGCATAAAGTGATCGATTATATTCTAAAAAATGGTGTAGACAGGGGGGTAACATTCAATCTCAATGCTCCGGCCGGCCCCCTGAAAGGAGTGCGATGGGCAAGACAAGGCGAGAGCCGATATGTTGAAGAGTTTGAAGGACGGGTTGATCCTTACAATCGAGACTACTACTGGATGACCGGCAAGTTTGAGATGCTGGAACAGGATGGCGGAAGTGACATCGACATGATTGAACAAGGATTTGCATCACTTACTCCCATCCAGTACGATCTTACATCCCACAAACTTCTGGAAAAACTAAGCGAAACCGTTCTCTAAAAACCACGCTCCTGTAAGTTCAGCGCTACATCTTTCCAAAAATTCTCCACCAAACTTACCCTGTCTCGTCCAACCTGAATGTACATCTGTTCAATGTGAGAAATAGGCACGGTTGAAATGTGCTCTCCCCAAATGGCGCTTTTTTTCGATACAAACGAATCATTTTCTCCCTCTCGTTGGTAGATCTGAACATTTTGAAATCGGTACACAGGATTTAACGGCGCGTCCGTTCCTTTGCCCACAGCTGCACTATACGAGTAATAATGCACTCCCGGATGATCCTCTACCTCGGAATTAAAGGTCTCTTCTACATATGAACGAGTCAACTGACGAAGTGCCCCAATGGAGTCACTTTTTGTTTTCGGATAAACTCCCTCACCAAGGAAATTAAAAATTCCACTCACCGCATCCTGGATCAGATCCGGGGTTGTAAGTAACAACTCTGCAATCGAGGTTCCCCTGTGCGGCGTAGCAATGGTCGTCAGCGACGCAATCCGATCGGCTGCCTTTAATCTGGCAATTGCGTACCGGATATCGAGTCCAGCCATACTATGACCAATCACATTAAACTTCTCAAACCCATATCTCTCGCGCAGGATGTCTATTTTTTCAATCCACTCCCCCGCCCGAGTAGCAATTTCACCATACGGCAGAGTATTCGGAGCAAACGCATGAACACCAAATTTCCTCAGGGTCATACAGGGAAGATGAAGTGCCGATGGACGAACCAAACCTGCTACACTGCCATATCCATGACACAACAACACCGGATATTGCAATCGTATAATTTCCGGTTGTGGAAATTCGGAAAGTTCAAAACGTCTCAGAATCGATTTTGGATCAGGAAAGGGGGTTATCATTTCTCAGTACTATTTTGATCTGTCAAATGGATCGTTCTGTACAAATCCCTCCGGTATGTCACATAAAGCCATAAATCTCCGGACGGAAAATCTGCTTCTCCAAAAATAACGATATCATAGCCAGTAAGTTGTTTCTGAAGATCGATGTGGAAACTGGTTTTCGAGAAGGATTCCGGAACTTCAATCTTGTACATCATGCGGGAAAACAAAGAATCCACCTTGGTTTCCTCCCTCTCAACAACCTGTTCCAGCGAGTATTGTTCAATAACACGAGCCACCGACTGGTCTATCTGCCCGGGGGATGTTAATTCCTGCTCATGTTCCGGGAGGTCCAAATGAACATGTAAAAAAATAGTCGCCACGATACTGAGTAAAAGCATCACGAGAATACGAATTTTAGAGGGAAAGGATGCTGTCATCTCAGGAAACAAACATTGCAGGTCATTACCAAGTCATAAACACGATCTCGAATAGAGAAAAAACAGGAACGGGTTGATGTTCATACTCTTTGTAAGATAGGAAAATTCAGGATGTTCGGGCAATGAAGATAAAGCTTGCACTCTGTATTCTTCCGCAAAAATCAGTACATTCACCCATCAACCCGAACCCATCAAATGACCGGTCTGACGGATGCAAAAACCCATCACCCTTCGTACGAAAGGAATTCTACCGATTCAGAAGATCAGAGACCTTGCCGAGGCGGGCGTCATTCGCACACCGGATGAGTATCCGATTGAGAATGGACAGTATCAGCCCAATTCACTGGATTTACGACTGGGCGAAACCGCATGGAGGGTACGTTGCAGTTTTCTCCCGGAAAATGAATCGGTGCAACAAAAAATGGAGAAATTGTCACAATATTCATTCTCCATTCGAGATGGGGCTGTGTTAGAGCCCAATTGTGTTTACATCATCCCGCTACTGGAAGAGATTCACCTTCCCAACACCGCCGCAAGCCATATATCGAGTGTTGAGCATATTACTGCGAAGGCCAATCCAAAAAGCAGTACCGGGCGGCTTGATATTTTTACCCGCGTCATTACAGATCACTCTCATCGGTTCGAGGAGATCGCACCGGGATATACCGGGAAATTATATCTGGAAGTAGTGCCAAAATCGTTTCCGGTTCGTGTAAAGACTGGGCAACGACTCAATCAGATTCGATTCCGTCACGGGTTTCAACTTCTTTCCGATGAGGATCTCTTGCGGATCCACTCCGGAGACCCGCTACTTTTTGATGATACAGGGGCTCCGCTTTCAATCGACCGTGTTATGGTGCAAAATGGTCTGTTTTTACGAGTCAACTTGCATGGGAAGGCCGGGGAGGTGGTTGGATATAAGGCACGAAAGCATCGGGATGTGATCGATCTGGCCAAAATGAATCATTATGCAGTCCCGGACTTTTGGGAACCGATCTACGCAGACAGCAACGACCATCTCATTTTGGAGCCGGAGGCTTTTTATATTTTTGCCTCCAAAGAGCGTTGCCGAATTCCTAAACATCTTGCGGCCGAAATGATCGCCTACGATACTGGATCGGGGGAACTCCGTACACACTATGCTGGTTTTTTTGATAGTGGTTTCGGAGGAGATCGTGCTTCTGGAGGTTCGCGTGCCGTTCTGGAAGTCCGCTCCCATGATGTTCCGTTCTTGATTGAGGATGGCCAAACCGTTTGCAGTATGCATTTTGAACCGAATGCCGAAATTCCTGACGTGATCTATGGGGAGGATATAGAGAGCAACTATCAGGGGCAGGCTTTAAAACTTGGAAAGCATTTTCAGCAGGAGGGGTGATGGTCGATCGTTGTATCTGTAGTGATATTTTGTTTTCGGACGTTAAAAGCATAGGAGAGGAGAGAGGATATACTGGGATCGAAGAGTTTCAGGAAGCGGAAATTTGTGCAGTTCATTGTGAATTGTGCCGGCCCTATCTGGAAAAAATGCTGGAAACGGGTCAAACCCGGTTTTCTCCTGGAGAAGCGGGGTGATGGATACGCTCTTCTATGCCGAACCAGGCACTGTTACATCTACGCACATTCGTCTGATAGGTGAAGAAGCAAAGCATGCATCGAGGGTTTTACGATGCCAGGTAGGGGATCCTATGCAGATCACCGATGGCCTTGGTACATTATTTCACGGTATTGTAGAATCGGTAATCCGAACCGAGGTTGTGGTTTGCATCGAGAAGCGTACCCATCAAACAAAGGAATCTCCACGTAAAGTCCTGGCAATCGGATGGATCCGCAAACGGGAACGACTTGAATTTCTGCTTGAGAAAGCAACCGAGTTGGGAACAGATTTTTTCACCGTATTCACGGCAGATCATTCGGAAAAAGGTTCCATAAGAATGGAACGACTATCGGCCGTTCTTTTGCGCGCAATGAAACAATCAAAAAGAGCTTTTCTGCCGGGTATTTCGATGGCCCGCTCACTGGACGAGGTATTGGGGAATCCAGAAGTAGGAGATAGATCAAGTAGCAGAACAGGCAATCTGGCTGGTTCCAGACGTCTGATCTATGGCGACATGGCAGCAGTGAATACAAAAATAGATCGAGTGGATCGTGTAGAACAAACCAAAGAATTGGTAGGCCTTATCGGCCCGGAAGGCGGCTGGTCTTCTCGAGAACTCACTCTCTTACATGACGCCCATGCTGAACCAATTTTGCTTGGAGCCTACCGCCTGCGCACAGAAACTGCCGGTATAATCATGGCCGACCGTCTTGCCAATGCCAATTTGTAAAGTAGCCCGTATTGCTCTCTTTTAGCGCCGAAATTTCAAATCCGTAGGCGAAATC
>Ga0129345_1000200_pt1 | contig 21190 bp, 23 predicted proteins | sample CPBDNA_FD_94425 | JGI IMG/M metagenome (GOLD analysis project Ga0129345, IMG submission 94425) | Freshwater to marine salinity gradient microbial communities from Chesapeake Bay, USA - CPBay_Sum_20_0.8_DNA | ecosystem: Environmental > Aquatic > Marine > Coastal | place: USA: Chesapeake Bay...
AATCATTACGGCATTCCAATTAAAAATATTCAAATTTTAGAAAGCGTGGAAGGTTTGGAGTCAGGTTTAATTAACAAACTTCATGATAACCAAAAACTTTTAGTTGTTAGTGACCCTTTTACTCATAAAGCAATGGGAGAAAGAATTTTTAAAAATTTAACTGGAAAAGTAAATGTTGATGAATACATATGGGAAAAACCATCCTCTAGTATTGAGGGCGTCGATCATTTAAGAGAGAAGCTTAAAAACTATGATGGAATGATTGCGGTGGGCTCTGGTACTGTGAGCGATAGTATTAAATATGCTACTTTTTTAGAAAAAAAGAATTACTCAGTTTTTGCGACGACCCCAATGAATGCTTACACTACTGGCACAGCATCAATTGCTTTTAATGGTATTAAGAAATCACTAGTAGCTCATTACGCTCAAGGAGTGTTTTTTGATTTGAATGTTTTAAGTCATTGTCCGAAGAGATTAACCGCTGCTGCTTTTGCAGATGTCATTTGTAGAACTACCGCGCAGGTAGATTGGCTGATGTCACATCAATTATTAAATACAGAATACAAGCCAATTCCTTATGAATTGCTGGCTTTGTACGAACAGCAAATGATTGACGCGGCCAAAGAAATTTCAGAAGGAAAAATTAATGCCTTAGCGCTCTTGACCAGGATATCTGCGATTATGGGTCTTGGCACCTCCTTTACCCAAACAACACATGTTGGAAGCATGGGTGAACATGGAGTTTCGCACTATATTGATATGTTTGCCGGAGATAAGCATCCTGGCACCTCACATGGTGAACAAGTAGGAATAGCAACGATTAGTATCTCAAAATTACAAAATTCAATCCTTAAAAAAGATCAACCCCCCATCATCACACCCACTAATATTCCCGAAGATGAAATTATTCAAAAATTAGGAGAGCCAATGTTGGAAACAATTAAAAAAGCAATGGAACCGAAAATATTTGATCAAAAAAAAGCAGATGAGACCAACGAGTATTTTTTAAAGAATTGGTCAGAGTTTGCGGAACCACTAAGAGAGAAAATGTTGGACTATGATATTATTTGGAACTCTATGGGGGAATGTGGCGCTTTAAGGACTGCTGAAGATGCTAAACTTGATAGTAATTTTTATAAAGATGCTCTAAAATATGGTAGATTCATAAGAGATCGCTACACCATTCTTGATTTAGCTGGGGATAGTAATCAATTGGATAGTTTAATAAATGTCTGAAGTTCAATATAAAAATATCAAAAAAAATTTTGGATCAGTAGAAGTTCTAAAAGATATCAATCTCAAAATTAATAATCAAAAATTCGTCGTTTTATTAGGTCCCTCTGGTTGTGGTAAAACAACCCTACTTCGAATGACAGCAGGTTTAGAAACCATATCTAGTGGAGATATATCCATTGAAGGAAAAATAATAAATAATATTCACCCACGAGATAGAGATATTGCCATGGTTTTCCAAAACTATGCGCTTTATCCTCAGATGAATGTTTTCGATAACATCGCTTTTAGTCTTCAAATTCGAAAACTTGATGCTCAAGAAATTAAAAAGAAAGTGGAGTGGGCCGCTTCAGTACTAAATCTTACTGAATATTTAAAGCGCACCCCTAAAGAGCTTTCCGGTGGACAAAGACAACGTGTTGCAATGGGTAGGGCTTTAGTCAGAGACCCTAAAGTTTTTTTATTTGATGAACCTCTTTCCAACTTAGATGCAAAGCTTCGTGCTCACATGAGACTAGAAATTCGAAAACTTCATAACCAACAAAATGCTACTACCATTTATGTAACCCATGATCAAATTGAAGCGATGACGATGGCCGATGAAATTGTCATCATGAATGGTGGTATCATTGAACAAATTGCATCTCCCAACGATATTTATGAAAAACCTAATAACTTATTTGTTGCTGATTTTATCGGCTCTCCTGCGATAAATCTAATCAAAGGAGTAGCTACTGATAAGGGAACAATAAAACTAAAAAATCAAGATTTACCTCATCAAAAAAATAACTTATCACCAAATCAAAAAGTTGTTTATGGTATCCGCCCTACGGATGTCAAAATAGTTGAAAACTCCAATGTTAAAGCGGAGGTCATTCTTGTTGAAACTACGGGATCCGAGACTCACATTATAGCTTTGTTAGATGACAATGAATTTCGAATTGTTCAAGCTGGCGGCAGAACCACAATAAAAAATGGTGATAAAATATCTTTAGAATTTGACACCATGAAAGCTCACACCTTTGATCAAACAACTACCAAAAGAATAGATTAAAAAATATTGATTAGGAGGATTGATTGAAGAGCAGATATAGCGACGGTGACGCTAAAAAATATATTTCTATTTTTGCAAAAAGAGGAGTTAGCAAAGACCTCGCACTCCGAATTTATACTACTCAATTATTAGGCAATGACCCCACAGTTGTTCTTCATGGGGGAGGAAACACCTCTGTAAAGTCCTCTATTAAAACTCTTCTTGGTAACCAAGAAGAAATTATCTACGTCAAAGGTAGCGGAAAAGATATGGGGAACATTGAAGAAGATGGCTTTCCTGCGTTGGAAATGAAAAACCTTTTAAATATGCGGTCCTTAAAAGAACTCGACGATTTTCAAATGGTTAACTACCAAAGAAAATATATGCTTGATACTTCTTTTCCCAACGCTTCTGTTGAGACATTACTGCATGCGTTTTTACCACATAAATTTGTCGATCATTCTCACTCTAATGCAATCCTTTCGTTAATTGATCAGCCAAACCCCATTCAAATTTGTAAAAAAGTCTTTGGTGAAGAGATGGGCATTGTTCCTTACATTATGCCTGGCTTTCAATTAGCTAAAAAAGCAGCAGAAGTTTTTGAACAAAACCCAAAAGTTAAAGGTTTAATATTATTAAATCATGGAATATTCACTTTTGCTGAAAATGCAAAAATGAGCTACGAGTTGATGATAAAATATATTTCATTAGCTGAAAAAGAATTAAAACAAAAATCAAAACCAATTCGTGTGAAGAAGTATGAAGAAAAAAAAATTTCAGCTTCGTTAATAGCAAATTTAATTAGACAGCAAATTAGTTTAAGACCAGATAAAAAAATTGATCATAAAGTTGTTTATTTCCACAAACCTACTTTTCTGAATGAGTTTTTTTCACATCCAAAATTAAAACAGTTTACTACTCAAGGTCCTGTAACTCCCGATCATGTTATTAGAATTAAATCAAAACCCTTGGTTATCGATTTAAGTAATGAAAAATCTAATCATTTAGAAAATAAAATTACTAAAGCGGTTGCAAAATATCAGGAAGATTATCGAAAATACTTTAAGAGAAATCACAAATATAATTTACAGGCTAACATGTTGGATCCATACCCAAGGTTAATTGTGGTCAAGGGTATAGGAATATTTTCAACCGGTCCTTCTTTTAAAGATGCAAAAATTGCAATGGATGTTGGTCTTAATTCTTTATCAGTCATTTTAGAAGCTGCCAAATTTGGAGAATTTCGATCAATTCCAGAAAAAGAAATTTTTAAGATGGAGTATTGGCCTCTAGAACTAGCTAAAATAAAACCATCTACCCAAAAGCTCAAAGGTCATGTTACTGTTATCACTGGCGGTTTAGGGGCTATAGGATATGCGACTGCTCAAAAATTTTTAAAAGAGGGATCAGAAGTTGTTTTATTAGATATACTCGATCCCAATAAAATTTCTTTAGATCTCACGGGTATGACTTATTTTCAATGTGATATTACCAATGAAAATAAAGTGGAAGCGGTATTTGAGCATATCTCCCAAAAATTTGGCGGAGTTGATATATTAATTTCAAATGCAGGATTTGCTATTCAATCCTCTCTAAATGATTTAACTAAAAAACAATTAGATAGTAGTTTTGATTTAAACTTCTTTGCTCATCATTATTTTACAAAATATGGAACCCAAATTATGAAAATTCAAAATATGAAGGGCTCTGTTGTGTTTAATATATCTAAACAAGCCGTGAATCCTGGCCCTAACTTTGGTGCTTATGGTTTACCTAAGGCAACTTTAATGTTCCTAATGAAGCAGTATGTTGTCGAGTCGAGCAAATATGGAATTCGATTTAATGGTATCAATGCAGATCGTATTCGGAGTGGGCTATTAAATCCAGATATGATTGCTAAAAGAGCAAAGTCTAGAGGATTAACCATTGAACAATACATGGCCGGCAATCTTTTAAAAGAAGAAGTAAAGGCCAGTGATGTTGCAGATGCTTTTTATCATCTCTCTATTTCTTATCGAACTACGGCAAGCGTTATTACTGTAGATGGTGGGAATATTGAATCTTCTTTGCGTTAGATTTTAATATTATTACTGGTAGACGCGTTTTAAATCTAACCCAAGTTTTTCAAATTTTTTCTTAAAGCTATAAAATTCTTTGTTGTGACGTGCAGAGTTTTGTTTCAGAATTAATTTCTGATAATAATGAACCATTTCATGTCCTAGAATTTCAACAAACTCACGAAAATTTTTAAACTTGTGATGAAGGGTAATTTGATGACAGTATTTAAGGGCATAAGGATTAAATTCAAATAACCCAAGAGCTCCGTGCATTCTTCTAACCATGATTTTTGGCATTTTCTTTAACTGGTTTTTAAATAACTTCCGGTTGAGAATTTTGTAAACCATAGGAATTTTGTTTAGATTTGGTTTATAACCTCGGTCATCTCCATGTTGCTGGATGAGAGCTGCGAGACTTTTGGTTCTAGGCATGTTATTTAGCTAACAAATAATCTTAATTTTTAAAAAATCAAGCAGTTTGATCAATCGGGATGGGCTAAGAGATAGTCAATAAATTGAATGACCTCTTCATATTTTTCATCAGGGATTTCTTTATAACTTTGGCCAAACTTTTCTTTAACACAAAGTGCGATATGGGCGTAGGCATTTCTTCCTTTGGGGTGAAAAGGAGAGGGTTTTAAAAGGGGTTGCAGTAGATCACCGGTAGTTTGAATTTTCGTCCAAATAATCTTCTTATTATTTTCATTCAAAGTTAAAGACCGTTAGGAAAAAAAGACTCTAGTATTAACCTCATTACAGCAAAACCAATTCCACAAAAAATAATTATAGTGATTAACTGTTTATTGATCATGATGTATAAAAATAATTCAAATGAAACTTTTTTCCATCTTTATTTTATTCATACCTAATTTTCTTTATGCAGAAATTTTAGATAAATTTTCTCTTGCCTGTATTTGTGACAAATCAATTAATGCCTTAAAGTATTTTGACTGTAAACAAAAGGTTTCTGGTACACAATTGGATATTTTAGATAATAAAAGCGAGATACAGGTGTATAGTAGTTTTGACGAAAAAATATATAAAGCGAATACGGCAAGTAGTGAAGAATTAAATCTTCTTTATGAAACTGAGGAGTATATCTCTTCTATGATCATTGACTCAAATTTGAGTATGGATTTCTCTATAAATTATAAAGCCTATAATAAAATATGGTCTTATGATTTGAAGTGTGTTTCTTTAAAAAAAGAGTAATTTAACTTTCTTGAAATGCTAAATAGATCTTATATCTTTCCGTTTTTTATTTCTTTAAGTGGCTATGTTTTTATGGTCTCAATGGATACCATAATAAAGGTTTTAGGTTCCAACTACCCTATTTTACAACTTTTATTTTTAAATGCCTTGTTCTCGCTTATTCCTTTAACTTTCTTTATTGTTAAAAATCACGGCATACATTTTTATTTAAATCAAAATTATAAATTCCAATTGATAAGAGGAGTTGTTCACACTTTTGGCTTCTTATTTGTGCTCATGGGGATTTTAAAATTACCCTTATCGGTGGTTTATCCAGTCCTTTTTAGCTCACCTTTGATGCTTTTGATCATGTCTCATTTCTTTCTTAACGAAAATATCAATATAATAAGAATTTTAGCTATTATCCTTGGATTTTTTGGTGTTCTCATCTCCGCAGAACCCTTTGGTTCTAATGTGGTCTCCATAACAGGAATACTATTGGTGTTTATTGGGGCATTTTGTATTGCTTTAACAAACCTCATCACTCGCAAATATTCAGCTATCTCATCTTCATTTTCTGCTTCTTTTTTTAGTATGGTGATAAGTGTGATTGCCTTTTTATTTGCAATAAAGTTTTCTTTTATGCCCATGACATTTGCAGATCTATTACTCTCAATGCTTGGAGGTATAATCGCAGGTCTTGGCATAAGCTCTATTGTTTATGGTTCCAGGATGTTACCGGCATCAATTTATGGAATGACAAGTTATTTTCAATTAATTTATGGAGTTCTATTTGGTTGGATTATATTTCAACAACTCCCTACTATGTTTAATTATATCGGAATTATCTTAGTATTCTCAGCTGGGATTATCTTGTTTGCCTTTGATAAACAAAAAGTATGAAGATTAGAGTAGTTGTCCCTTTAGTCATCCTTCTAATTTTCTCTTATCTAATATTTATTTTTCCTTTTGAGATCATCTCATCATGGCTAGGCCGTTCTACTTCCTTACAAGAAACGATGCTATCAACAGCTTTTGTATATTTAATCTGCCTTTACTACTTTCGATCAAAAAGCAGCAATAAAATTATCAAATTTTTTGTTTATGAGGGACTGGGAATAGGAACCGTATCTCTTTTTATAGTTTTTTTAATCTTAATAATTTCATTAGTATTCGCCGTGAGCGAAAACCAAAAAGTTTTTATTTTTTTTATAATCTTTTTTCCTTCTGTAATATTTGGTTTTTTAAATGCTAAAAAGGTTAGTGTAAGAAAACTTAAGTTTTCACATGCAAAAATTAAAAATAATTTTAGTTTTATTTTTTTAAGTGATATTCATATTGGATCAAACAATCCCAAAATTTTGAATAATCTCGTCTCTTTAATCAATCAACAAAATCCTTGTTTTGTTTTGATCGGGGGTGATTTAATTGATAGTAGCTCTTTTAAAATCGAGGATCTGGATGAAATGAAAAAAATTAATTCGCCTGTTTATTTTGTAACAGGTAATCATGAATATTATATTGAGGATAGCCAAAAACATTTAAATAGTTTTAAAAAACAAAATATTAATATTTTAGATAATAAATCTGTGACGGAGGAAGGTATAAACATTATCGGTCTTTCAGATAATTTAAGCAAAAACGATAAAATTAAAAAATTTGAAAGCTTATTTAAATCCGATTGTTTTAATTTATTACTGGTTCACCAGCCATCAATTTGGAATTCATTAAAAGAAAAAGCTCATTTAACCCTATCTGGTCATACACATAATGGCCAAATTTTTCCATTTAACTTCATAGTAAAAATACAATTTCCACAAATTTATGGCGTTTATTCTTATTTGAAAAATTATTTATATGTTTCCTCAGGGGCATCTACTTGGGGTCCAAAAATTAGAATTGGATCTAAAAATGAAATCTTAAATATTGAATTATCTAGTACCTCGTAATTATGGTTGGAAAAAAACTTTCAATTGTTATTGTAAGCACGTGAGAATATTAATTTTAATTTTTTGTTTTTGGGCCTCTCCACTTTTTGCCGATCAGCATATTTTAGAACAAGAAAACTTTGAGGCATGGCAATTTGCTTGCGTTGAAGAACAATCACAAAAATTATGTGATTTGAGAGAATTAGTATTTGACTCCAATACAAATGAGGTGGTTAGTTATCTTTCCATCACTATAAATCCGGAAGCATTAACACAAATGCAAATTGCTTTTCCTCATGCGGTCAATTTAAAAAGCCCTGTTCGCCTCCAAATTGATGATAGAGATCCCTTAGAATTAGGATATGCATATTGCAATCAAAGCGCTTGTTTTGTTGCAGAAATTATTGCTGAGAACTTTATTAATTTGTTTAAATCGGGAAATCAATTATCCCTCAAAGTTTTATTGCTTGATAATAGAGAAGCAACTATCACATATTCTCTAGCTGGTTTCACTGCTGGCTATGATCGTTTAAACTTAGCTGTAAATAGTTAATTAATTTTTTCCAGATAAGTTTAATTTATTTTTAATGAGTAGTAGACATATCAAAGAGGGCAAAACCATAATTGCGGTAATGATAAAAAATAATCCCCAATTGCCTCCAAGTCCGTCTACCATTGCTCCTGAAGAGGAGGCCAACAGTGTTCTTCCCGCTGTTCCAACAGAAGCTAAAAGTGCGTACTGAGTAGCAGTAAAACTCCTATCAACCAATAAAGAAATAAAAGTCACAAACGCAACTGTTGCGAACGCTGCTGCTAAGTCATCTAGAATTACAGCTAGAGCAAATAATCCTTTAGAGGGCCCTGCCCAAGCTAGCACTGAGAATAAAATATTGGTCGCGGACATGGCTATTCCCGCAATAATTAAAGTCTTTATAATTCCAGACCTCATCGCTATCGCTCCACCGATGAGAGTGAAGATAATAGTTGTAATCCAACCTAAGGCCTTGGAAAAAAGAGCAATATCGCCTTTTGAAAAACCAATTTCCTTATAAAAAACAAGACTCATTCTTCCTAAAAAAGCTTCTCCTATTTTAAATAAAAAGACAAAAGTAAGAATGGCGATACCAATTTTAACTCCGTTGTTTTTGAAAAAACTACTGAGGGGATTTGCTAAAACATTATTTAGATAAAAAAATATTTGAGAGATAGAATTATTTTCCCCAACTCTCTTTATATAAAGGGAGAAAATATAAAACAAACCGCCAAGAGCAATGAAGGTCATACCTCCGTTGGTAAACCAAACCTTTTCAAAAAAAATTCCCACTAAATAACACAAGGCACCAATTGCTGCGAAAAGATAACCGGCATTCATCAAGCTTTGGGGATTAGTATTAGAACTATCCACTTGCTGCATTTGCTGAAAACGCTCTTTATTAGACTCCGGAATAAAAGTTAAACCAATATTACATAATACAATTATCGCCATTAAAAATATAAAAGTAACTTGCCAGTATTGATCAACACCAGAGTTTTGAAGTTTTTCTGCTATTTCAAGACAAATAAATCCGCCTAATTTAAAACCAGTCCACCAACCTACAACGGCCATTGCGGCACCGGCGGCCATGCTAGCCGACTCTTCTTTATTGATTTGCTCAATTCGAAGAGCATCAATTGTAATATCTTGGGTAGCAGAAGATATAGCAATAGCTAATCCAACGCCAATAATTAATGCCAGATTTTGAGTTGGCTCTAAAGAACTCCATAGAATTAAACTAATCAGGATTACGGTTTGCATAAAAATAATAATAGATTTTCGATGACCCAGTTTGTTTGTCAAAAAGGGTAAGCGAAGACGATCTATAATTGGTGCCCATAAAAAGTTAAAGGCGTACACACCAAAAATTAGCCCAGCCCAACCAATAGTGCTTCGACTTAAACCTTCTTCCTTTAGCCATAAAGAAAGAGCACTGCCAATCAATACCCATGGAAATCCACTTATAATACCCAAAAGTAAAATACGAAACATACGGCGATCGTAGTATGCTCCAAATAAGGATTTTAATTTATTAGAGTCTACCGAAACCGAATTCATTTAAACAATGTTAGTGATATAATTAAAAAAGAAAACTTTTAATCAGCAAGCGAGCTTAGATATTTAATTAAATCAGCTCTGTCTTGATCTTTTTTGAGGCCGTTGAAATTCATTTTGGTACCTTCAATATATTGCTTGGGCTTTAGAAGGAACTTATTTAATTCTTCGACGCTCCAATTACCACCAAAATTAGCTAACGCACCAGAGTAAGCAAAACCCTCTGAAGAGCCTTTGGCTCGATCGACAATACCCCACATAGCAGGACCAACTTTATTTTCACCACCTTTATTATTGGTATGACAAGAAGCACATTTTTTGAAAAGTTTTTCTCCATTACCTATATCTGCAGATGCCAGCAAAGGTGTAATTTCAGGCAAAACAGCAAATATATCCACTTCTTCAGCTTGAGCGCCAGTGGCACTCACTTCAGGAATATCAATTTGATAAGCTAGTTCTTCTGGGTATTCAGGGTGAACTGCCATATCTGCTACTTTTGAGAATACGGCGGCTAGCAATAAAGCTAGTATGACTGCGCCTAAAATTTTATTAGTTTCCATATTAAAAGATGAAGTTTATGTTTAAATATATGGCACTGAAAACGGATTTTTGTCGCATTGATGGATGATACAGTTATTTTAATTCCTGTTCGATTACAGGCAACTCGATTTCCAAACAAACCGTTTGCTAAAATAGGAAATTTGCCAATGTTGCATTATGTTTATAACTCAGCATCCAATTTTTTTTCAAATGTTTACTTAGCTATATGTGATGAGCTCGTAAGGGAATATTGTAATCAAAACAATATTCAGTACGTCATGACTGACCCCAGTCATGTCTCAGGTAGCGATCGAATAGGAGAAGCAATTGAAATTTTAGAAAAACAAAAAAACTTTCAATACATAATCAATCTTCAAGGGGATATGCCTTTTGTAAAAGAAAAATATATAAGCTCATTAAGAGAAAAACTTTTATCCTATGAAATGTCTACTCTTGCTTGCCCTTTTAAGGATTTACAAGAGGCCACAAATGAATCCAAGGTCAAAGTGGAGACCACTGGAGGTAAAGAAGTAGTCGCAAATGATTTTTATCGAACGCTTAAATCAAATAAGAAAATTAATGAGGATATTTTTCACCACATTGGAGTTTATGGATATCAAAAAAATTTTTTGAAAAAATTTATTTCCTTACCGCCTAGTCTTAGAGAGCAAGAAGAAAAATTAGAACAATTAAGAATTATTGATATTACCAAAATTAGTATAGTTCATATAGATGAAGAAATTTTGGGTGTTGATACGAAAGAAGATTTAGATACAGTAAACCAGCAAATTCAAAATCATGTCTAAAAAAATATCATTTCAAGGAGTTGAGGGCGCCTATAGCCACCTAGCTGTCCAAGAATTTTTCCCCAATGCTGAGGCTGTTCCTTGTAAAACGTTTGAGTTAGCAATTGCTGCTGCTGAGTCAGGTGATGTGGACTATGCAATGATTCCCATTGAGAATTCTGCAGCGGGAAGAGTGGCTGACATTCATCGACTGTTGCCCAAGTCAGATTTACATATAAATTTTGAGCATTTCCAAAAAGTTGAACACAAACTTTTAATTCATCCAGAAACAGAACAAGCTCAAATAAAAAAAATTATCAGCCATGAACAGGCACTAGCTCAATGTAGTGATAAAATTCAACATCTTGATTATGATATTTTAATTGGAGCAGATACAGCGGGGTCTGCAAAATATATCTCCGAACAAAAAATATTAGACACAGCAGCGATTGCTTCTAGTCTTGCCGCAAAAATATATGGTCTAAAAACAATAGATGAGAGTTTTGCTAACTCATCAAATAACATTACAAGATTTTATGTGATGTCAAAAAATGAAAATAAAGAATTTAATCCGGATCAAACCTATATCTCGTCATTTTTATTTTCAGTTAATAATACCCCAGGTTCGCTATTTAAAGTAATGGGAGGTTTTGCCACCAATAATGTCAATATGATTAAACTGGAGAGTTACAATTATGGTGCCGACTTTGTGATTACACAATTTTATTGTGAAATTGAAGGACACCCTGAACAGAAAAATACAAAATTCGCTCTCGATGACATGTATCATTATTGCTCAAAGGTTAGAAAATTAGGTGTTTTTGAAAAATCAGCTTATCGTTCAAGACAATAACTTCATATTTGATATTATAACTGCTATAAATTATGCCGAGAATTACATGGGCGGTGTTTTTTGCTAATCCGGTCAGGTTCGAAAGAAAGCAGCCGTAACATAAGATATCGGGTCGTGTAATTCTCCTAAAAAAAATGAAACATCAGTCAGATATTCTCGCATTAAAATACCGACCTACTGATTTCAAAGATCTGATAGGCCAAGAATACCTCGTCGAGACAATTCAAAAATCAATTGAACAAAATAAGATACCTAATGCCTATATATTTACGGGCATCAGAGGTGTGGGGAAAACAACAACCGCGCGGATAGTAGCAAAGATGCTAAATTGCACAGCGTTTGATCAAAACAATAGACCAGATTTAGATAATTGTGATCAAGCAAAGGCAATAAGCGAAGATCGACACCCTGATGTTATTGAAATTGATGCCGCTTCTAATACGAGTGTCGAAAATGCCAGAGAGATAATCGAAAATGTAAAATACAACCCGGTTTTGGGCAAATACAAAGTTTATATTATTGATGAGGTTCATATGCTCTCAAAGAGCGCCTTCAATGCCTTACTGAAAACATTAGAAGAACCCCCACCGCATTCTAAATTTATTTTTGCTACGACCGAAATTTCTAAAGTTCCAATTACAATTTTATCAAGATGTCAGCGTTTTGATTTAAGACGTATAAACAAAAAAACTCTTTTTTCCTTTTTAGAAGACATAGCTCGTAAAGAAAAAATTTCAATTTCCAAAGAGGCACTGAACCTAATTGTGAGAGCCAGCGACGGATCAGTTCGCGATTCATTAAGCATATTAGATCAAGCAAATATTTTTAAATCTCAAGACGAAATCCAAGTTGAAGAGATTATCAATATGTTAGGCTTTTCGAAGCAAAGCGATTTGTACAATCTTTCAAAATATATTTTAGAAAATAATCTCTCAGAAATTATAAAAATGTTAAACGATATGTACCAACGAGGTTCGGAGACTTCAAAAATTATTGAAGATTTGATGAATATTGTTAACTGGTCTTGCAAATTAAAAATTGATAAAAATTTGATCAATGATGAGTTTAATACAGAAGAAGACAATCAATTTGCCTCTTATGTGACCCAATACGATCACGGCAAATTAAATATTTTTTGGCAAAGTTTAATGAAAGGATATGATGAGATAAAAATCTCTCCTCACCCTCATACCACTTTAGAAATGGTGCTGTTACGGTGCTCTTTTTTACTTAGTGATCAACATTCAGAAGGTTCTGACGAAAAAAAAAAGTCTGAAATAATCCCAACTCCTTCGAAGTCTTCTCCAATCCTCGATCAAGCTATTCAAAATAAAATTGATACCTCTGAGCCATTATCTTTAAAAGATAGAATTGCCCTTCACCAAAGTTTTTTTCAATTCTATGGTCAAAATTTTTCACCCTTAATGGCGGGTATTATTATGGAGAATTGTGAGATAATTGAGTTTTTGGAGAATGAAAAAAAACTCACCCTTCATGTTGTGAATGAAAACTTTGAGGGAAGTGAGGAGTTAAAAAATAATTTAAAAAATGAATTCCAGCTTTCTATTGTAGTTAAAAAAAATATCGATACTTTGGAGTCTATAAAAATGCTTTATAAAAAGGAACTTATTGCAATTGAAACACAGTCTGAGGATTTCCAAAAAGTCCTTGCTAAATTTCCGAATGCAAAGATTATAGACATTGAAGAAGTTGAAAGGGGTGAAAAAAAATGATGGGTAATATGGGCGGAATGATGAAAAAAGTCCAAGAAATGCAAGCCAAAATGCAAGAAATGCAAAAAGAATTAGAGAACAAAACCGTAGAGGCTGAGTCTGGTGGCGGGATGGTTAAAGTAACTATGAACGGCAAACAAGTTGTTCAATCCATTAACATTGACCCCTCTTTATTATCAGAAGATGAAAAAGAAGTATTAGAGGATCTCATCAAAGCAGCACTTAATCAGGCAAAAGAAAAAGTAGAAGAGATGTCTGCCGAAGAAATGAAAAAATTAACAGGAGGATTACCACTCCCTCCTGGAATGAAGTTGCCTTTTTAATTTGGCTCAAGACGAATTACAAAAACTGATAAATTTAATTTCACGACTTCCTGGAATCGGTCAACGTTCTGCTCAAAGGATTGCTTTATATCTAATTAAAAATAAACAAGAACTAATGCTGCCTCTGGGCGAAAGTGTTAAAGAAACTGCAGCAAAAGTAAGGAAATGTGAAATTTGTGGCATGTTAGATGTCAATCTACCCACAAAGATATGCTCCTCCGACACAAGAATAAAAAATATAATCTGTATAGTCGAGGATATGGCTGACGTTTGGGCATTTGAGCGATCAGGATTTTATAAGGGACAATACCAAGTTATTGGAGGTCTCTTATCTGCTTCAAAAAATTTCACTGAACAAGATCTTCGCTTGCATAAGCTTAAAGAGAGAATAGAAAAAAATAAAGTTGAAGAGATAATTTTAGCATTAAGCGCCACCATTGAAGGTCAAACTACAGCACTAGTAATCCGCGATTATTTGGAAACAATGAATTTAAAAATTACACAGCTAGCTTACGGCGTTCCCGTGGGAAGTGAAATTCATTATCTAGATGACAATACTTTAGGAGCTGCCCTTGAATCTCGCAAAAGTTTAAGTTAGTTGGCTAGTTATCATTTGTGAAAAAGGAACTGATTTTTTGGTTTGAAGATCAACATTTAAATTTAAAATTTGATAATCTGCAATCGTTTCACTACCAACATTCAACATTTTTAATCCAACAGTTAATTTCTTTCCTTTACAAATTAAGTCTTCAAGGGAAATGATAAAATCTTCATTCAGTTTAATTTCTTTTCGATAGTTAATTTCACATTTAATAACAAAAACTCCTTTTTGCTCTTCTATTGCATAGCGATAACCTAAATTCATATGCTCTAAAAGAAAGTCCGACGTCTCCTCAAAACATTGCACATAATAAGCCATATTCATATGGCCGTTATAATCAATCCAATCATCTTTGACGGTTCCCTGAGAGACTGCTATAGGCAAGCTTAGTTTTTGATTTTCTTTTAGAAGGTTAATTAAATTATTAAATATTTTTGCTTTTTTATTTCCCATATTATTTATTTTTATCCTATATTACTTTTAATGCTCAAACTAGTATATGCACCTGATCCTATTTTAAAAAAAAAGTGTCAACCTCTTGCTCAAGTAGACGATCATCATCGCGCTTTAATTAAGGAAATGTATGAAGTAATGTATGACGCCAATGGAGTAGGCTTAGCAGCTCCCCAAGTAGGACTTGATATGAGAATTTTTATTGTGGATGCAGCTGCGCGCGAAGAAGAAAAAACCCCCCTGACAATGATTAATCCCAAAATTATCTCCATCGAAGAGAACTTAGTACCCTACGAAGAGGGATGTTTATCTTTCCCCGAGCACTTCGCAGAAATAGAACGTCCCGATAAACTTTCAATAGAATATATTGATGAAAATAATCAAAAACAAATTTTAAATACGGAAGGTTTTACTTCTCGTATTATTCAACATGAACTTGATCACTTAAATGGAATCTTATTTGTTGATCATTTAAGTCGTTTAAAAAGAGATGTGATTATTCGAAAAATGAAAAAATTCCAAAAAGAAAAAAATATTGTTTAATGAAAAAAAAACATCGTCTTATTTTCTTTGGCTCCCCTGATTTTGCCCTACCTCCCTTAAAAACTCTATACTTAGGGGGATATGAAATTGTTGGAGTTTACACCCAAGAACCAAAAAAAAAATCTCGAGGTATGAAGGAATTAAAAACTCCTGTTCATATTTGGGCAGAAAGTCAGCTACTTCCTGTCTATTCCCCTTCAAAGCTAGACAAACAATCGCTAGAGGAGTTTATATCTCTCAAGCCGGATGTTGCTATTTTATTTGCATACGGCAAGATCATACCTCTCGATTGGCTTAATACTCCTGTCTTTGGTTTTATTAACATTCATGCATCCCTGCTGCCCCGTTGGAGGGGCGCCGCCCCCGTTCAAAGAGCTATTGAAAGCAATGATAAATTAAGTGGTATTACTATTATGAAAATGAATGAGGGTTTGGACGAAGGTCCTATTATTGCCAGTCAGGAGATTGCTTTGAACTCTGAAACTAATGGACAATCTTTGATTGAACAAATAAGTCACGACTCTTGTTCTTTACTCTACAAGAACTTAGAAAAATATCTCAAGGGAATGCTGTCACCAGTAGAGCAAGATCATGACAAAAGTACTTATGCTTCAAAAATTAATAAGCATGAATCAAGACTTAATTGGGGCCTAAATGCTGAAAATTTAGAGCAAAAAATCAGAGCATTTTATCCATATCCTGCCACTTGGTTTAGCCACCAAGGTAAAAGATATAAAGTATTAAAAGCAAGGGTTTCTGCCATACAAGGCGAACCAGGAAAAATTTTACAAACTCCACTAATCATTGGATGTCAAAAAAATAGTTTAGAGATTTTGGAGATACAGGCTGAGGGGAAAAAAGCCCAAAGCATAGATCAATTTCTCTTAGGCAATAGTCAATTTGAAGTGAATACTTTAATTACAAATGACTAACATAAAATTAACAATTGAATATCATGGCCTACCATATTCTGGATGGCAGTCACAAAAAAATGAAAAAACTGTTCAAGATGAAATTCAAAAAGCAATTTTTAAGTTTTCCGGTGAAAAAAAAATTATTCAAGGAGCGGGGAGAACTGATGCGGGAGTTCATGCCTTGGCACAATGTGCTAATTTCACGATGGAAAAAGAATTTAGTGAGTATCAGATATTGCATGGCATTAACTTTCATCTTGGAAATGAGAAAATTAAAATAACTCAAGTGGAAAAAGTTGAAGATGATTTTAATGCACGATTTACAGCTAAGCTAAAAACGTATCACTATCAAATATATAATTCTATTTCTCCATCAGTGCTGCAGGATGAGGTCAGCGTTCATATAAGACAACCTCTTAACCTGGTTGCTATGAAAGAAGCTATTCAATATTTTGTTGGCAAACATGATTTTAGCTCTTTTCGAGCTAAAGGCTGCCAAGCAAAAACACCCATAAGGTCCATCAATCAGACCACCATAGAACAAGTTGAAAAAAAAATTATCTTTATTTTTCAGGCACAATCATTCCTTTATCAGCAAATAAGGATTATGGTTGGCAGTTTGCTTGAAGTAGGGTTGAATAATCAAAAACCTTCATGGATAAGGGAATTATTAAATCAAAAGAATCGCTCATTGGCGGGTCCGACCATGCCTTCAAAAGGATTACTGCTTAAGGATATCCAATATTGAATATTTTGATATACACCCAATGCTTCGCTCCTAAATTAGGGGGAATTGAATCAGTGATGACTAACATTGCAATTCAATCAAAAAAAATTGGCCATGATGTCAATGTGTTAGCAGACGGATCAAAATCTCAGAGTTTATCTTTTGACAATCAACAAAACTTTGAGATTAAACGTTTTGATCAAATTAAATTTTTTAGAAATAAGATTAAATCAAGTTTTGCTAATGATTTACTCAAGAATAAACAATTTGATTTAGTTTTTTTTGATAGTTGGAAATCAATAGAACACTTTACAAATACTTCTAAAATTAAAAAAATTTGCTTGATTCATGGTAATGAAATTTTAAATCTTAAAAAAAAAGATCGAATAGTTAATGCTTTAAGCAAATCTGATAAAATATTATTTAATTCAAAATATACCCAAACTTTATTTTATAAACAATTACCAGAACTCAAATATTTACAATGTCAGATTATTTTTCCAGCTTTTATTCAACATACTCATCATTTAAATAATGAAAAGAAATATGATTTATGTACCATTGCTAGATTAGAATATCGCAAAGGACATCATTTAGTTTTGGAAGCATTAAAGAAATTAAAAAATGAAAAAAATATAATCTTGACTTATGCAATTCTAGGCGACGGTCCAGAGCTTTCAAAATTAAAAGACCTTGTGATTAAAAATAATTTGCTTAACCAAGTTAATTTTATTAATAATACAAATTCATCTGATATTTATAAAATTAGTAAAATTCATGTAATGCCAACTATTACCACACCCGATAGTATTGAGGGATTTGGAATTTCCAATGTTGAAGCTGCCTCTTTTGGGCTTCCTTCCATTGTTAGTTCGAGCGGGGGGACTCCTGAGTCCATTGATCAAAACGGCTATGTTATCAATGAACATGATATTAACGGTTTATCAGAAAAGATTTTACTATCTCTTGAAAATTACTCCAAATTATCAGAAAAAAGCCTTGAATTTGCTCGAAATTTTGAAAATGAAAGAAAAATAAGAGAATATTTAAATTGTTTTGCTAATTGACTCGTATGAGGTTTTATCCAGTTGTCCTGGGTCATCTAGAATGAGCTTGGTAACTTTTAAATTTTCAATCAACATTATGGATCGAATTAAGCGATTGCCCATAAAACTTTTTTCATGATTTCGTATTAACTCTGAGGCCTTTAGAAATTCATGATTACCATCAGATAAAAACTTAATTTTTGACTGTCCTAATTCTTGTCTCCATAAATCTAAAACAAAAGGATCATTGGTTGTCATACAACAAATCATGTCAATCTCTTTTTTGGACATAAGGGTTTCACAATTTTGGATATAAGGGGGTAGGTGTTGATTATGACAAGTGGAAGTAAATGCGCCTGGAACACAAATAACTAATACTTTTTTATCTTGAAAATTTTCTATTAAATTAAAATTTTGCATCCCATCGGAGTCAACAGAACGTAAAGTTATATTAGGAATTAAATCCCCCTCTTTCATGATTGAAAAAAGTTTTCTAGGGTCTTGTAATAAATATCTTCTGTTGTCTGAAGATCGCTAATAGAAACGCACTCATTGACTTTATGGAGAGTTTTGTTAATTGTTCCGAACTCAAAAACAGGACAAATTCTTTGCATAAACCTTGCATCCGAAGTGCCGCCCCCAGTATCCTGCTTGGCCTCTAATCCCGTTACCTCTTTAATGGCATTCAAACAGTGAATAGTAAAAGGATCATTAAAAGCTTGAAAGGGAAAACCTCTGAACGTTAAATTCAGTTTATATTGACAATTATTTTCATTACAAATTCTTGTAAGGTGTTGGTTAAAATAGGCTTCAATTTTTTCTTTATCCCAATTGTCATTAAAGCGCATATCGCCTACAGTGATTAATTTTTCTGGAATAACATTCTTTGCCTTATTATTCAGATTGATTTGAGTAAACTGCAAGCTAGAGGGCTCAAAATATTCAGCTCCCTCATCGAGAATTTGGTCATCAAAAAAAGAAATGATTTTCGATAAACAATGGACGGGATTCTGAGCTAATTGTGGATAGGCCGCATGTCCTTGTTTTCCTATAACCTCAATTTGTACATCAACAGCCCCTTTTCTTCCTACTTTGATTTGATCGCCAATCACCTTTTCAGAAGATGACTCAGTTGCAATCGATCCATCGATCCGAATATTGTTTTCTTGAAGCCAATTTACCACCTTATCAACACCATTTATCGAGTCGGCCTCTTCATCTCCAGTAATAATAAAACTAATGGTGCCATTAAAATCAGGATTATTCTTGATGAATTTAAATACACTGACCATGCTAGCAGCCGTACAACCTTTCATATCTTCAGAGCCTCGGCCATATAAATACCCATCTTTAATTGTTGGCTCAAAGGGGTGAGTATCCCAATCTTCAATATTACCAGGAGGAACTACATCCACATGGCATAAAAAGTTAAAATGCTTTGCATTGGTTTGAGGAGATCCATAAGTAGCCATTAAGTTAATTACTTCATAGCTTCCATCACCATCAAAATTTAATTGTTTTGTATCGAAACCTTGCTCTTTAAAAATTTGAATTAAGAAATCAAAAATATCTTGTTTTGCTGGTGTAACGGAGTCAAAGGCGATCAGCTTTTTAGATAATTCTATAGTGTCTAGCATTAGTCTCTTAGTAGTTCGTTGACAGAGGTTTTTGATCTTGTTTTTTCATCAACAGTTTTCACAATTACAGCACAGTAAAGAGATACATTCCCTTTGGAGCTAGGCATACTGCCGGGCACTACCACAGAGTAAGGAGGAACTGTTCCCATATGAACTTCTCCAGTCTCTCGATTAATTATTTTTGTTGAGGCGCCAATAAAAACTCCCATGGACAAAACTGAACCCTCTCCAACTATCACCCCTTCGGCCACTTCGGATCGGGCTCCAATAAAGCAATTATCCTCAATGATAACAGGATTGGCTTGAAGAGGCTCTAAAACGCCCCCAATACCAGCACCGCCAGAGATATGGCAGTTTTTTCCTACTTGAGCACAAGAGCCAACGGTAGCCCAAGTATCGACCATCGTACCTTCATCAACATAGGCCCCAAGGTTGACAAAACACGGCATAAGCACAGCACTTTTAGCAATAAAAGCGGACCGTCGAACAACGCAATTTGGAACAGCACGAAAACCCGCATTTTGAAAATCAACTGCTGTCCAATTTTGAAACTTTGAAGGAACTTTATCCCACCAAGCTGTACTACCTCCTTGTACGCTCGGTCCATTATCGATTAATTCCATATCTTGGATTCGAAAACTTAATAGAATTGCTTTTTTTAACCATTGATTAACATGCCAAGTATTATCTTTTTTCTCGCAGACTCTCAGCTGACCCTTATCTAATTGATTGAGTGTATCAAGAACGGAATTTTTTGCTTCTTGATCTTTGATGAAATCAATTTGATCTTTATTATCCCAGAGTTTTTCTATGTTTTCTTGATTGCTCATCGTTCTCCTAGTTTATATTAATTAAAAAATTTTCTAAGTTATCTGTTACTTCCGAAATATAACCTTTTTCATTAATTATTTTTTGAATATCCTCTTGCTGGTTTACATCCTTATTTAAATTATATTCTAGATTATTTGTAACCCAAACAGTTTTCCATCCCATTGCATGAGGCTCTTTTAAATTAATATGTAAGTCTTCAAACATGGCAGTTGTAGAATTATCTAAGTTAAATTTTTTTTGAAAAGCCTCATAAACATCTTTATGGGGTTTCGGGAGATAGTCGCTCTCGGAGATATCAAAACACCCATCAAAAATATTTTCCATCTTTAATTTATCTAAAACTTTTTCAACATGACCGTAATTGGCATTAGTAAAAATATATTTTTTTCCTGATAGATTTTTTATCGTTTCACTTAATTTTTCATCAGGAGAAACCACATCATAGTTAATTTGATGAACATAATCTAAGTAGTCATCAGGGTCAATTTGGTGCTCGATCATCAATCCCCGGAGGGTTGTTCCGTATTGATGATAATATTTTGATCGAAGGGCCTGCGCTTCACCCGAAGCAAGTCCTAACTTTTCTTCAATATACCGCCCCATTAAAACATGAACTTTATCAAATAATCCACATTCTGCTTTATAAAGAGTGTTATCGAGGTCAAATACCCAA
>Ga0129345_1000204_pt1 | contig 20991 bp, 18 predicted proteins | sample CPBDNA_FD_94425 | JGI IMG/M metagenome (GOLD analysis project Ga0129345, IMG submission 94425) | Freshwater to marine salinity gradient microbial communities from Chesapeake Bay, USA - CPBay_Sum_20_0.8_DNA | ecosystem: Environmental > Aquatic > Marine > Coastal | place: USA: Chesapeake Bay...
AACAGCACCGCCCACGACGGAGTTGTCGTAGCCGACCGCGATGCGATACCAGCCGCTGCCGATAGAGGTCGCGGTCGCGGTGATCCCCGAGGAGCTGCCCGTGCTTGAGAGCGCGCCGCTACTCCACGCGAAGTCGGCGTAGTTGGAGGAGTCGATCAGCGTGCCGTCCGAATCGGCGTATCGGTAGACGGAGAGCCGCAGGAACTCCGCGCTGCCGAGCGCCGCCTCCTTCGTGTAGATAGAGAAGCAGCACTCGTAGTCGGTCGCGTCGATCTGCGTCAGCGGACCGAACACCTCCGTCGGCGGGTAGAGCGTGTTCGCCGTGGTGATGTGCTGCGTAGCCCAGAAAGGCGTCGCGGCGTTCGAGAGGTCAGAACCCGACAGCCCTTGAATCGAGGCCGGCCCCGCACCTCCAGGGGCCGCAGGGAGCGCCACGAACTCCGACACCTTCACCGAGGAGTTGATCGGCGTGGAGGTGACGGCATCCTCGAAGATTAGCGCGGCTGCGCTGATCGCGCACGGACCCCCCTGCTTGTCCCAGGACGAGTAGAGGGACCCGGAGCGCGGGAAGAAGTTGTAGACCGTCGCGTCGTCGCGCAGACGACCCGAGAAGCCGTACTGCGGGACATCGTGCGCGAGGCGGAATCGGTCGCCGGGCAGGAGGTTCACCGCGTCGGGGCCGACCTCGAACGTTACCGAGCGCCGCACAAGGTAGTAGCGGTTCAGTCGGTAGGTGCAGTCACGGATAGCCTGGCTGACGCGCGTGACGCCTCGAAGTTCGACGCGCTCCTTCCTGAACGAGTCGAACTGCGTAGCGTCCTGAATCGACGGGTGATCGACGAGGATCGTGCGGCGCTGGTAGTTCGACAGCTCATCGAGGATGTCGCCCTCGAGGCTGTTCGGCGTGGCGAACGGGCCGCGATAGGTGATCTCGAGCGAGTCCGTGACGACGTTGCCCTGGTTGAAGACGGCGACGACGGGGCGCGGTTTGTCCACGACGGCGTAGACCTTGCGCCCAGCCTTGACCGGCATCGCTCGGCCAGCCTGGAAGATCTGGAGGACCGCCTCCCATCCGCTCTGGTCCTTCTGGTCGAACACGCCATCAAAGCGGCAGCGGGGCTCATACCCCGACACGGTCGCAAGCGTGGAGAGCCCGAGGTCGTCGGCGTAGAGCGCGAAGGTGCCCGCAATCGGGTACTCGTCGCGGTTCCAGAAGACGAGGATGCGGGTGTAGTCCTCGTAGCCGTGGAAGCCGGAGGGGTTGTTGAACTGCTCGAAGGACAGGATTCCGAGCTGGTTGCTCGCCTCGTTCAACCCCGTCGCGCTGTCGTTCGCCGTGATCCAGTCCTCGGACAGTCCGCCCGCCGTGACCCCGGTGATGCTGACGAACGACTGCGACTGGCTGGTGCTGAAGTCGTAAGGACGCCAAGACTCGGGGATCGTCTCCGCAGCCGCCCCGGCGGTGGTGCGGAGCCCCACGTAGAGCTCGATGTAGTCGTTCGCCGCGTTGTGCGCGAGGCCGAAGATGTTGACCTCGCCGAACGCGTCCGCCGTGCCCTCGTCGCAGAATCGCGCCCACTCGAGGAACGAGGGCCAGTCGATCGACTCATCGGCGTCGCTACCCGGCACGTCGTTGCCGAGGCCGTAGACCTTGCTCGTCAGAAGGTCAGCCGCAATCCACGCAGGGTTCCGCGTCCACTCGGTCGCGTAGACCGGCTTGCCGTCAGGGTCGAGTGTGCCGTCCCAGGTCTTCACCAGCTTGCCCTCGACGAGGAAGGTCACGCCGGGCTGCTGGTTGTTGACCTGATCGTCGGCCTGGATGCTGACCGATGCGACAGCGGTGCCGGGATAGGTGTAGGTCTGGTCGGTCAGCGCGACGATGCTGGATACCGTCGCCTCGTTGTTCTCGTTGCTCTCGTTGATCTGCTCACCGACGTAGACCTCCACCAGCCAGTACGACAGCTTGGGAGTGGCGGCAGACGAGTCCCAGATCGGGCCGTCCTGCTTGGGCGTCGGCAGGATCGCCGTGCTCGTAAGCGTGAAGTCGCCGTAGTCGGCACCCTGCTCGGTGTCGTAGACGATGTTCTCGGTGAGGTAGGTCGGACCCGAGATCGAGTACCGGCTGTTCATCGGCAGCGCGAGCTTGAGCTGGGGGTCGCCGAGCAAGACCTCCGACAGCCCGACAACCTTGTTCCCAAGCTCATCCACGCCGACATAAGGCCCGCCGACTTCGGCCAGGTCGTCGTCGGAGATCAGGCCGTCGTAGATGAACAGCTCGCTCAGGTTGCAGAGCGTTTGTTCGCTATCGAATGCGGTCGTCTTGCCGTCGAGCGCCCCGATGTACCAGTCGCCGCCGTTCGGCCATTGGAGGGTAATGCTGCCTCCGTTCTCCGTGCGAGTCTCCGCGACGAAGTGGCTGACTCCGTTCACGGTGAACACGACTCGAGCCCCGTTGGTCAGATCGCCGTCGTAGCGCGCGGCGATGTGGAACCACTGATTCGAGATCAGCCCGCTGGTAGGGAAGTCCGCGATGTCGCCGATCTTGGCGTAGTGCTGGGTGATCCCACCGCCGCCCGGGGTCACTAGATCACCGGCACGCCATGATTCCAGGACTGCGAAGACGGCGGTCGTCGGTTCGCCGAGCTCGCCCCAGAAGTTCTTGGTGATGCGAAGCGACCAGCCGCTCCCGCCTAGCGTGGTGCCACTCGCCGGGCGGATGCCGCTGAGGTAGCCCGAGGACGTTGCCGATCCATACGTCGCGCCCGCCGTGCTGGCGAACCAGATCCACTTCGAGTAGCCGTCCCCGTTCGCCCAACTGCGAGGGCGGATCCACGTCCCGATCGAGAACTTCGGATTGAGAGCGCCGCCGATCGTCGGCGTGATCCTCGTGTGTCCGGAGCTGTTCGTGTTGAACAGGTGGTAGCCGAGCGTGGAGTCGAAGAACGAGCTGTTCCGGCTCGTCGAGGGAGCATAGTCGTCCGGATCGACGAAGCTGACCGGGATGTCGGTGCTCAGAGGGGCGTTGCTACTACCAGTGATGCGGTACTCGGGCAGGAGAACGTAGTCACCGAGGCCGATTCCAGCGGAGTCCGTCTCGCGGTACTGGATGCGGATGGTGTTGCTCCGAGCGTCGAGGTTGCCCGTGCTCGTGTTCTGCTTCCAGAGTCCCCGCTTGAAGTCGATCTGGACGATCGCCTTGTCGGCCCTGACGAGGATGTTCTGGGAAACGTACTCCGCTTCGTCGGGCTGGTCGATGAGGTTGGGGTCGCCGGGCGGATAAGCGCCGGTGGGGTAGTTCGACTCGGTCAGCCCCTCGGTGCCGTTAGGCGGCGTGACGTCGAGCGCGTAAGTAGCGGCGACCTCGTTGAGCCCAGCGAACCCGAGCGTGCCGCTCACTGCGTTCTGGTTGAGCGTGCCCGTGCGCCAGCCGATGTCGCCGACGAAGTTCTGGGCGCTGATGCCGTTGATCTCGAGCCCGGTGCCCTTCTTCTTGCTCCCGTTCAGCGCGGTCAGCGTCAGCAGATCCGCGTCCGTTTCCACCTGACCGATGAAGCGGCCCAGGCCGTTGATCGGACCCTCGCTGATCGCGAAGAGCAGGTTCATCGCCTCGCGGCGTGCCACGCCGAGAAAGCGGTCAGCACCGACGCTTACGATGATCTGGTTGATCACCGGAGGAGCCATCCGCATCTTGCCGTAGACGATAGGAAGCGGATCGCCCTCGGCGCGGAAGGCGTTCTGGAACCCGTAGTAGCCGTAGGTCGAGCTGCCGTCCGGGTTCGGTGCAGGCGGCGTCTCCGGGAGGTTGTTGATCGCGATAATCGCCGCAGCAGCAGCGACTACGGCGACGATGACCAAGACGATGCTCACCGGGTCCGCCACGTTGGCGATCAGATGGACCACATCGCAGTCGGCGATTTCGCGGTCCCAAGAGTCCTCGCGGCTGCCGTTGACGAAGGCGATGGTCTCCTCGAGCGGCGCATCCCAGAACTCCGGGAGCACGTCACGCAGCGCGACCGGCCCTTCTCGGTTGAAGTAGACCGTCTCAATCTGCCGCTCGAAGGGCTCGAAGACGTTCGGCGTGACGACGCGGGTGACGAGCATCATTCGAGGAAGCGGTAGGCGGCAAGGACGTCACGGCCCCAGGCCCGGAGCACCTTGTCGCGGGTCAGGGCAGTCACGCCGGTGCGGGGAAGGCTGGAGAGGAAGAGACCGGAGGACGGATCGACGAGCGTGATGAGCCCGCGCCCAACGCCGCACGCGCCCCCCTTGAGGAGGACGAAGTCGCCGCAGCGCGTCGCCTTGCCGACGGAGTACCCGAGGCACTCGAAGCGGCTCGCCGTCTCCACGAGGTAGTTCTCGAACTCCCCGAACTCGCCGGAAGATGCCGCGCATCGGAACGGCGAGGTGGGGGGAGGAGTGTTTCCCATGCGGCGTTGAATCTCCTCCCAGAGCGTCGAGCAGTCGAGGCCCTCCGGGAGTACCCCGTGCAGCTTGTAGGGCACGCCCAGCAGGTCTTCGTATTCGACGACCATCAAATGCCGCCCCCCGTCAGCGGGATCGGGATGCCCGGGAAACCGCCGAAACGGTCCGGGTGAATCGGCGTCTCGCCTGCGTCGGTGTAGCTCTGGCCGTGCACGACGCAGCCGTTGAGGCCGTAGAGCGACTTGTCGCAAGTGGCGAGGTAGGACGGCGAGGCCGGGTCCAAGCTGTAGCCGCAAGCCGCGCTCTGGTACTGGTGGCGGCAGTGGTAGCGGGTCATTCGGTTCTTGGGGACCCGCGAGTCGAACAGGTTCATCGTGCCGAGCTGGAGGGTGACGCTGTCCGCCGTCGCGGATGAGTTGATCACCTCGAAGTCCTCCTCGGCGAGAACGATGCCACCACCGGCCAAGAGGAGCGAGTGGGTGAGCATGATCCGCACTCGCTGGCCGACGAGCCCGTCGTAGTTCTCCAGCGTCGCGATGATCTCCCGCGTCATGTTCGAGACGGTCAGGGAGGTGGTCGGCAGGTCGCCGGTGTTGTCGCGGGTGACGGTGCTGTGCGAGATCGGGAACGGCGAGTAGGTGAAGCCTCCGAACTCGATGGCCTCGGGCTGCTTCGTTAGACGATAGACCGTCGTGCTCGGGCTGCTCGGGACCGCGATGTCGTAGAGCCAGATGAACCGCTCGAGCGTCGCGAGCTGGTTCTTCTCTTGGAGGATCGACGGCGGGAAGTGCGGCAGCGGCATTAGACGAAGACCTCCACCATCTCAAGCTCGACCGAGTAGACGCCCTCGGCCATGCGCTTCGCCTGGAGCCCCGTCGAGGTGAAGCACACCACGATCTCCTCGAGCGCGTTCGTGTTGATCGCCGCCGGGATCGGGTAGTTGAAGTAGAACGGCTCCTGCACGCCGCTCCTGGCGTTGTAGAACGCCACCAGGGCGTCGTAGGTCGTCTTGTCGATGTTGTCGGCACGCGCCATGATCACGCGGCGCTTGCGACCGAACTGCGGCGAGGTGTAGCGGTGCCCGCTCTCGAAGTTCGCGGTGTAGCGCGGGTAGAGGAACTCGACCTCGAGCTGCCAGTCGATGTCCACGACGTTCTTGAGGTAGGTCGTGGGGCTCCCCTCGCCGAGCACGGGGATCGTCGCGCCTTGATCCGGGCCGGGCGTGCCAGGGTCCGGCGTAGCACCGAGGTCTACCCAGTTGCGGAACTGCGGGAAGCTCCGATACCAAACCGAGCCATTCCACACGACGGTTTGGATGTGGTAGTAGCCGAAGCCCTCGGTCCTTCCCTCCGACTGATTCGCGGGCACGCTCGGGTAGGTGATGACTCCCGATCCGTCTTGCGTGACTCCGTTGCCGAGCTGCGAGAAGGTGATCGGCGAGCCGTTCCAGTAGGCAGTGATGTACGCGGGAGCGTTCGGGTCGCTGCCCTCGTCGTACCGCTCGACCTTGAGGGCCATCTCATTCCACACTCCGGGGATGTCCCACCCAGAGGGAACGGGGTCGCCCGATCCTTGGAGGATCTCGGTGGCGATGGTGTTTGAGAACACTCCGAAAGTCGTGTTGTACTGGCCGTACATCCGACCGATCTGCACGTTGGTCACGATCTGGTTGTTACTACCGTCCGTGATGCAGGCGACGGCCATACCGATTCCTTCATGCGAGAACTGCGTGGCCTGACCTCGAGCGAAGAGGAAGTACTGGAAGCTGCCGAGCGTGCCGGTGGCCGGGCCGAGGTCTTCAGCACCCTTGAACTCCACCTGCCTGTAGTGGTTGTAGCGGTAGTCGGTCGGCCTCTTGTGGAAGAACATCCGCCGCAGATATCCAGAGGCGGTAGATCCGGGCGGGTTGTTGATATACTCGCCCTGTAGGTAGTCGTTCGGAGCGGTGGTGTTGGTATTGGAAGAGGTCCACAGCAACTGCCGATCTCGGTAGCTGCTGCTCAGCCCGAGGTTGGATGCGTTCGAGTCGTGCAGGAACAGCCCCATCTGGCGGATGCCCGTCGAGAAGAGGCCGTTGACCGTCTCGTCGATGTTCGTCGACTGCGGGTCCGCGAACGGGACGCGCTCGAAGAGGTCGTTGAAGATCTCCGCTCCCGTATCGGTGCGCTTCGCCGTGATGCGGTAGAGGCCCTCGATGAGCGCCTGGGTCTGCGTGCCGCCGCCGATGAGCCCGCTGAGTTCCTGCACGCGGTCGCGGCTCATCACCACGCCGATCGTCTTGTCGGTGTAGGCCGTGATCTTCGCGGTCCCCGAGTCCGTCACGACTCCGGTGCCCGTGGCTACCGCGCCGTCACCGCTCGGGCCGACGCTGATCGTCGAGCTCGTGAACACGCCAGCGCGGAAGAGCTGCTTCTCGCCGGTTGATCCGCCGTCGTCGTAGTTGCCGATGTACGCGGTGATGTCCACGTCGCCGCCTGAGTTCTCGACCTCAGCGCGGAGGTAGTAGGGTTGCAGCTTCTTCCAGTTGGTGAGTCCGTTCGAGATCACCTGCCGGACCAGGAGCGTCGGAGAGACCTGGTTCGATGCGTCGCAGTTGAGCCGCCACACGTCCACGACGAGAGCGCCGGTAGCGCCTGCCTGCGGATAGGCGGCGAGGATGTACGCATCGACACGGCGGAAGCTCCAGTCCGAGTCGAAGTCGGCCACCACGTCGGAGGCCCGAAGCGAGGGTCGACCGCCTCCGACTCGGAACGCCACCGCGCATCCCGCCCAGCCGTCAGGGCCAGGAGTGCGCTGCGGGTTGATGTTGACGAAGCCGTCGGTGTTGCCCTCTGCGTTGTAGCCGAGCCCGAGATTGTCGAGGGCGGAGCTGCCGCTGTTGTCCGTCGTCGGGAACTTGCGAACGGCGGTACGGCTACTCCCGGTGCCCCCGCTGCCTTGATTCTCCGCGCCGCTGGTGCTGGCTCCGATGCTGGCGAGGCCCCACAAGACCTCGACGGACAGCCCGTCGTGATCGAAGCTGTCCTCCTCGCGGCACACGAATCCGCGCCGCTTGTCCTGCGCCTCGAGCACGATGTCGGTCATGTGGACCGGCATGGCGTCCGCGATCGCTCCTGGGTTCGGACTGTAGAGGACGCAGAACGGCGAGCACTCCAGCGGCCCACCGATGCGGAACGGACAGTCGGAGTACTCGCTGGCACCAGCCCACAGCGAGTCGGAGGGGTTCCAGGCGTTGTAGAAGAAGTGGTAGGGCGTGCAGGCGCTTTGAGCGGCCCCGACCGTGGAGTTGCCCCAGTCGGGTGCGGCGAAGCTGTCGTCCTTCGGGAGAAGCTGCGGCATCGGTCATGCCCTCGCGACAGCGCCTCGGAAGGTGCGCGACTCTTGAAGCGCCTGCGTGATGATCGAGCGAAGGGTGCTGCTCCGGTCGTAGAGGAGGCGATCCACGCTCTGACCGTCCACCGCGTCGATGCTGATATTCACCTGCGTCTCCGGTGCGCCTTGGAGGTCGACGGGGATCGAGCGGCCATCCGGCAGCGGCACCACCGCCTCGTTGTGCTTACCCTCGCCGATAAGCGCGACGTGCGGCTTATCCACGATCGGGCCGCCGGTCGCGTATCCCTTGACCGGCATGAGGCGACCGAGGCCGCCGTCCAGGGTTCCGCCGTTGGCAAGCGCGACCATGTCGCCCGTGCCGCCGCTGATCACGCCGCCGTCCGCCAAGGGGATACCCATAGCGCCTCGGATCGCTCGGAAGATCAGCGCCTGGATGATCATGGACGTAATCTGGAGGAGGAACTGCGCGGCGAACTTCGTGAACGCCTCGCCCGCCGAGGCGCTGCCGTCGATGACCGACATGAAGGCGTTGGTCAGGCCGTTGGCGAAGTTGGCAATGGCCCCCTCGGTGATGTTGACGAGGGATTCCTGCATCGACGGGAGCTGGTTCTCCGCGAAGTTGTAGGCCGCCTCGCCAACCGTCGAGAAGGCTTCGGAGACTCCGAAGCTGGTCTGCGTCACCTCAGGCTGGAGCGTCGCGGTCTTCTCGAGCTGGACGTTCAGGCGCTCAAGGTGGTCTGCCAACGCGGCGACCTGATCAGCCTGCTCGGGAGTCGTGATCTGGATGTCCTGGAGCCCTTGAAGCGCGGCTCCGACCTTCTCGGCGAGCGCATCGTAGTCGGTGCCGATGCCCGCCGCGCCTTGTTGGATCTCCTGGAACAGGCTCTGAATCGCGGGGACATCCTCCACGATGGCATCGACGAACTCGGTGCCGACCTGCTGGAGGTTGCCGTACGTCTCCGCGATGAAGCCTCGGAGCATCTCCTGGGTGGGCTCGAGCTTCTCGCCGAACTGCTCCAGCGCCCATTCCATGCCCTCCAGGATCCCGCTAGGACCGCGCAGGTCGTCGGCAGACGCAGAGAACTCGCGCATCCCTGCCGCTGCATCCTTGGCCGCTTGCCCAGCGTCGCGGATGAAGTCCGGCACGATCGCGAACTCTCCGAGGCTGACCATCGCGTCGCCGATGCCACCGACAACGTCGGCGATGGTGCTGATAAGTGCCTGGAAAACGGTGATGACGGCGTCCTTGACGAAGGTGCTCGCGATGTTGAGGCCCTTGACGAAAAGAGCCGACGCCTCAAACGCAAGCTGGAACGCACCGACGAGGCCGAGACCGATCAGGCCCGTCAGCAGCTTCACGACCTCCCACGCGCTCTTGACCGTGAAGACCACGACATCAAGGCCCTGCTCGAAGAGGTAGAGCACCACCTTCACCGTGTCCCACATGACCTTGAAGGTCTTGCCCATGAGCGCGACGACCTCGGAGACGCCGACCACGGCAGCATCGACGCCGCCCATCGACTCGACGAACTTGGCGAAGTTCGTCAAGAGGTTGGCCGCCGTCGGGATAATGAGGTCGGTGAGGACCGCAGCGAAGAACTCGAACGAGACTCGAGCGGCGTTGATGATCACGTCCACGCCGCCGATACTTCGGACCGCGCCCTCGAGCTCCGTCTTGAGCCGCGCTCCGATCTCCTCCCGCAGATCGGTGATCGCTTCGTTCAGCGCCCGCGTCGAGTTCTTGTAGCTATCGGCGGTGCGGATCGCGTCGCCCTGCGCGTCGGCGGTGCCCTTCATCAAGAGCGACACGCGGGCCATGACCTTTTCCTGATCGGTCAGCTCGCCGTTCACGTCACCGAGTCCCAGCGCAAGGGCTTCGGCGGCAATCTTGTCCTCGTTGATCACCACGCCGAAGTTGAGCGCGGATCGGTTCATGCCGACGAGGACACTCTGGAGCATCCCGACGGCCTGCTCCGCGTCGCGGATGCCGGGGTTGAATGAGGCGAGGTCGGCGGCGAGACTCGTCAGCGCACCGCTGAACTCTGCCGCCTCATCTCTGGCGAATCCCATCGGGACGAGCGTGTCCTGGAGGGTCGCCATCATTCCCATAATGCTCCCCTCGCCGTAGCCGAGTTGCTCGGCCATCGTCGCCGCCATCTCGGTCGCCTCGTCCTCGATGCCCTGGAAGACCACGCCGAACTTCGCCTGCGTGTCCTCGAGCTTGGAGGCCGCTTCGAGGAAGGACTGGCCCATGCGGACCGCCGCGTAGCCCACGCCGGTCGCTGCCGTGATCACCGAACCAGCGGCGATCGTCATGCCCTTCATCGCCTTCGAGGCGGCCGCCAGGCCGCCCGCAAGGCCCTTCGAGAGACGATTCCGAAGCCCATCGACCGAGAGGCCCATGCGCTTTAGCGCCGCGCTCATCTGATCGCGGAGCCTGATCGTGTAGCTGACTTCGTTACCGGCCATGTCGCGACCTCTTGGCGTTCGCCCTCGCCTTCTCGGCTTGGCGTTCTCGTTCTCGCTTGGCCTCCTTCATCTCCTCGTATCGGGCACGCTCCGCGTCGATGATCTCACACGCTTGAAGGTAGCTCCTGGACTGCTCGATGAAGCCACCGTCCACAGGTAGCACATTCCGGCGATCCATCGCCAGATAGGCCCTCATGAGGAGGTCAACCTGTACGCGCTCCAGCGGGGGAGCCTCCGACAATACCGCCGTCGGGCAGCGGTAGAGCTCGATCCGCCCCAGCCCGCCACATCGCTCGCAAGCGAAGTCCCTGCCGTAGCAGGTCCCGCAGCCGACCTCGAACACCGGACGATCCGACGGAGCATCGCAACCCCACCGGATCCGGTCGCCCTCGTGCTGGGGCAGCCGACAGCGCGTGCAGTCGGGGAACCGCTTGCCGAGATAGGCGTGCGTGTCCGGCCCCCAGATCCGCGCCACCGCTGCCCGGATCAGTTTCCCTCGGCTGCCGTGACCTGGCCGCGCTCGAGGATCGCGTTCACGAGCTCCTGACGCCACTTGCCCTCGAGCCGGTCCAGGCACTCGTCGGTGATGTGGCGCGGGTGGCCCTTCGTCTGCTCGAACGGCACCTCGGCCCCATCGCCATCGCGCAGGTTGTCCCAGCCGCGAAGGCCGAAGCGGAGCACCGTGAGCTGGTGCGTGCCCGCCCGGAAGGTCAGGTCGTTGGAGCCGCCGTGAGCGAGGATCATGGAGTCCGAGACGGACGCCTCCTCGCTCACGGTCAGGCCGCGCAGGTGAAAGATCGTCTGCTCCTCCGTCGGGAGGTCGCGGTCGCACTCGAGCACATAGGCGAAAGTGGACTTGGGGTTCAGAGCGATCGGCATGGGTGTCCTCCTTTTGGATGGGTCAGCGGAACATGATGACGAACTCGTTGTCGGTGCCCATCTTGCTCGACGACGGATCACCTGCCGCCGTGATGAGCGAGGAGCCGAACGAGCCGCCGGTGAGCTGGGTGGTCGTGTCGTAGACGGTCACGGTGTCGCGGTCGGTGTCGGCGACGCCCGTGAACTGGGCCGAGGTCACGCGGAAGTCCACTCGGTTCCCTACCGCAGTGCCGAGCGACCAGCGCATCCGCATCGGCTGCCCGGCGAGGAAGGTATCCCAGATGTCGTAGTTGCCCGAAGCGACGACCGCGTCGGGGTTCCAAGTGAGCTGGGGGTTGCGGTCGGTGATGATCGCGTGCTGGAAGCCCTTGATCGCGTTCGTATTCTCGCGGACCGTCATCTCGTTGCCGAGCGTGAAGGTCATCGAGTTGAACAGCGATCCGCTCCAGAGCGCGGTCGTGCCCGTGTCGTCGCCGACGCCGAGGCCGGTGTTGATCCAAGCGGGCGGAACCTCGGCGGTGTAGATGTGGTTGCTCGGGTTCGCCGCGTCCGTCACGGAGTTGAGGTAGCCCTGGAAGGTGAAGTTGATCACCGCCCGATCGCCGTGCGTGAACGCGATCTCGAAGGTGCCCTTGCAGCCGACCGCCTCGACATAGGTGCCGCCGAGGTAGAGGCGCATCGTGACGGTGGTGTTCGCCTGCTGGTCCGTCGCTGCGGTGTTCGGAACATAGGCAACCCCGAACTGCGTCGCGGACAGGCCGGTCGCGGTGGCCGTCGCCCCGGAGTGCTGGGACTTGATCGTCGTCGCGCCGAGCGAGGAAGCCTGGAAGGCCCAGAGCTCCGTGTCCCCGTAGGCGTTGCACCCGAGCGACTTGGCGTCGGGAGTCGAATAAACACCGGCCGAGCCCTCGATTCCTTCCAGGTGGTAGAAGGGACCGCCGCTGTAGGTGGTGCCCGTGACCGCGTAGTAGTAGGAGGGGATCTCCGAAAGGCCGCACGCCTTGAAGAGCGTTCCCATCTTGGGAGCAGTGCCCGAGGTGACTGCCGACCCGGGCCCGGCGAGCTCCATCCCGAAGCTGAACTCGACCGTGGCGACCGGGTTCGTGGCGCCGCCCTTGCCCGTGCCGGGCACCGTCTGCACCTGCTTGGTGAAAGACTGCGACTTGAGCGGCCGCTCGAACATCAGCGGAGTCACCGTGTACTGCGGCTCGATGACCTCGAAGAAGTCCGTCGAGGTGGTGATCGTGGCCGCCGTACCCGGAGTGCCTTCCGAGGCGGCGAAGAGGAGGCGGTCGAAGTTGCGGTAGACCATGACGGGATTCGCTCAGGTGGCGGTGTTGAGGTCGGTGCGGAAGGTTCGGTAGGCGACGAGTACCGTGCAGTCAGCGATAGCGACCGGCTCCTCGATCTGGGTCGGGTAGTAGACCTCGTCGGACATCATACGAGTATTCAGCGCACGGCCCCCTCGGGTGATGTCCACCAGTAGCGCCTTGTGCACGTCTCGGATGAAGTTCTCGAGCGCCTGGACGGCGTCGGTACGGGTGCGGACCACGAGCGTCAGCCGCAAGCGGTAGTTGCCGTGGATCGCCAGAGTGGTCGCGGCACCGGGCTGGTCGTACTCGGTGCCCAGCGGCGTGATCACAATGGCCGGGTACTCCTTGAGCTCGATCGGCACGGTCCCGATCCGAGTCACCAGCGCGACGTCGGTGTAGTAGTCCGCGCCCGACACGATCGCCGCCAGCGTCGTCTCGACGTTCTGGAGGATCGCCTCCTTGACCGGATCACCGCTAGGGGGCATGGAGGAACTCCTCGAGCTCGATGTCCACGATGAAGCGCACCGGAGACTCGGCGCGCACATTCACCCGCTCGTTCAGGATCCGCACCTGGACCGTCTCCGAAGTGCCGCCCGCCAGCTCGAAGCCTCGGATCGTGATGTCGATAGGCTCGCACCCCATCGCCGAGGAGTCGATCAGCGCCACGAGCTTCGTGTAGTCGTCGGGCGTCAGGTTGCGGAGGTTCAGCGACCACATCCGAAGCGCCTGCTGGCCGTTCGGCCCTGTAGAACTCATGGTCTGCCGTCGGTGGATCAGCGGCGAGTCCAGGGGCGCGATCTTGCCACGGCGGTCCAGGAGCATCCCCTGCGGGAAGCTCACCAGGACGTCCCAGGTGTCCACCGAGGCGTGCGTCACGACTCCAGCGACCTCCTGATCGCCTCGATGAACCGGGAGCGGATCTCGTCCCCGCTGCCGTCGATCGTTGAACCCATCCCGAGCCTCGGCGGGATCGTGACCGACTTGACCAACGCCCAGATCGGGGTCGGCTTGCCGCCCTTGTCCACCATGATCGCCCGCCCGCTGATGTAGGTCTCGAGGCCGCCTGCGGTCATGTAGCGACCGGCCCGCTCCACGATCTCGTAGTCACCCTTCACGTCACCAGCAGGCGTGAGGATCTCAGGCAGCGGCACGCGGAGCCACTTCTTGCGGACAGGCCGAACGACCCCGCCGTACTCCTGGAGCGCCGCGTACTTCACGTCGCCGCCACCCGCGACGATCACCGTGCGGAGGTCGCGCAATCGTTCGCCTTTCTTGAAGCCGCGAACGGTGCGAGCAAGCCGACCCGTTCGGACCTGGATCGGGGACTTAGCGGCCCGCTTGCCCGGCGAGTAGTCGGTCATTCGGCGCACGATCTTCGCCGGGATGTCCTGAGCGATGTCGCGGAACGCGAGGCCGAACTGCCGCTCGAGCCTCGGCGTGGCCTTGCCGAGCATCTTGAGCCCATCGTCGTCCGCGACGATCTCCCAGCCGTTGCCTCGGAATCGGTCAGCCATTGGCGGCGAAGCGGAGGCGACGATACGGGCTCAGGGCCTCGATCACGTCGGGCACGAGGTTGAGGGGGCGCTCGTACTGGATGGACGATCCCCCGGTGTTGATGTTGTTCCCCTGCGGCGTGTCGCGTCGACGCCACATCGCGACCGTCTGGAGATCAGCAGCCATCGCGATATCGGGATAGTCGCTGATCAGCGTCGCCGTGTCGGCAGCGAAGCCCGCCGTGTAGATGACCTGGATCACGTCCGGCGCGGTCTTGTAGTTGTCGTCCAGCCAGTTCCGCACCGGGTAGAAGGTGAAGTGCAGCGTGCCGTTGTCCGCGATGACGTGGTAGTCGTTCGAGCTCGTCGCCGTGACCGCCCCGAAGTTCCAGTCCAGGGCGATCTTCACCGAGGCGATGGAGGTGACCGGGTAGGCCCGGAGGTAGATCCGGTCCTGGCGCGGCTTGATCGAGTACGTCTCCGTCCTCGCGGTGAGCTGGAGCGGTCGGTCCAGGTACGCCTCGATTCGCTTCGACACGGCAGACACCATCGTCCCCAGGACCGCGTCCTGGCTCGATCCGGTGATGTCCAGCAGGGCCTTGACCCGAGCGACCGTGGTGGCGTCCATCTACTCCTCGGGATCCGCCAGGCGCTCGAGCTTGGCGGTGCTCTTCTTGGTCTTCTTCTTCGTCGCCGCCGCCAGAGTCTCTTCGGCCTCGAGCGTCGGCTGCGCCTGGATCTTCTCCAGATAGTCGAGGATCACCGGAGAGGCCGAACGGAGAACGGGCGAACCCGACTCCGGGTAGTACTTCTCGCGCTCGTTGAAGAGCATCGTGGACGCGAGCGCGTTGGCGCTCGGCTTCCCCTCGGTGTCGAAGCCGTCGAAGTACTCGCCGGACTCGGCTCGGACCGTACCGTCCGGCCAGTAGACGGTGCAGCCCTCGCGGACCCTATAGACCGCCATCACTCCTCCTCCTTCTTGAATCGGTCGAGGATGCCCTTCTTCTTCGCTGCCTTCTTCTTGCTGGCCTTCTTCTTGGCCTTGGGCTTCTCCTCCTCCTCGTCGGGCATGATCTCGTCGAGCAGGGCGAGGATCTCGCCCTCGAGGCCGCCCCAGTCGTCGGCAGCGGGGGGAGCAGGGGCCTCACCGTACTCCTGCGCGAGCTTCCCGGCATCGTAGGCGTCGGGCTTGGCCTGGCGCTCGGTCGGCTCGAGGGCCTCGCCTTGGCGCTCGAGGGTCGCCCGCTCGTCGGGCACAAGGGCGCTGATGACGTAGCCGCGCTCGCCGCGCACGGTGCCATCGGGGTAGTAGAGGGTGTGACCCTTGCGAACTCGGTACTTCATGGGGTTGATCTCCTAGATCTCGATGTTGGGCGAGGAAGCCGATCCGGTGGCGGGCGAGGCCGCGTCGGTCTGGTACGGCATGAGGACCGCCGAGACGCTGTAGAACAGCGCCGTAGCTCCGCCATGCTCGACGCGAACCCGGAGGAATCGCTTGGTGTTGTTGAGGTCCACGCGGATCAGGCGCATCTCATCGCCCGCGTTGGTGTCACGGAACGGGCCGAGGCTCGCGTCGTCGGTCGAGTTGAGCTGCTTGCACGCAGTGTAGACGCCGCCGCTCGTCTCCGAGTGCTCGACGTGGAACGTCACCACGTTCGCGCCAGCGCCGAGCGTGCCGCAGTTGATGACGATGGCCGCATAGGCGAAGTTCGCGGTGTCCACCGCCTCGCCGTTTCGGGTCGCGGTGTAAGAGCCCGCCGGGTGGAAGGCGGCGATGGCGACGGCGTTTCCGAGGTCGAGGACGGCCATGATCGGTTGTGGTGTTGTGCTCGGCTCAGATGCCGTAGGCGAAGTCCGTGGAGTTGCTCGTGTCGTAGGGGTCCAGGAGGATGATACCTCCGAGGAAGCTGTCGTGCCCGGTGAGCGTCAAGTGGAAGCGGATGTAACGCTTGCGAGCTCCGAGAAGGACGCGGCCCATAAAGGCGCTGTCGTCGTTGTTCTCGTTGATCGTCGGGAAGTCGCTGCCCGGAACCTCGGTCCACGGGTCGCTTGAGCCCGCATCGGCGGACTCGTCAATGTGGCACTGGATCGCCCCGGAGCGCCCGACCGTTCCGACGTTCAGCAGAACAAGGGCCTGGTGAAAGCCCGTCGTGTCCACCGCGTCGGAGAAGTGCTCGCCGTCAACCCACTCGTCATCCTTGAAGAGCTGGCCGAGGCTCAGCCGGGTGTAGAAGTCGTCTAGCGCCATAAATGAGGTAGAGGCGATGGTGGAGGGGGAGGGCGAGTCGCTTCCCAAGCTCGCCCTCCCCCCGATGGATCAGACCTCGAAGGAGAAGGTCGAGCCGTCGCCCGTGTAGTACGGGGTCAGGATCACGGTCACGGCGAACTCCGCCGCAGCCGTGTTCTGAACAGCGGACACCTTGAGGTAACGATCGGTGCCGGTCAGGTTGACTCGACCGACATAGACCGCCTCATGGTTGGCCGTCGTCACCTGATCAAAGGCCGCTCCGGTCACCGCCGAGTAGCTACCGCCGGAGGTAGTAGCCGCCGTAACGGTAATGTCGGTGGTACCGGTAGCCGCCGAGGTGCCCGCGTTGTACACGATCAGGGCTTGGTGGAAACCAGCCGTGTCGATAGCGCCAGACAGGTGGGTGCCAATGGCGTAGCTGTCGGCCTTATGGCTCAGTTCAGCCTTGAAAGCCGCGACATCAGAGAGACTCATGGGTCAGACTCCTGCGTGCTAGACGCTGTAGGTGAAGGACTCGGCGTGACGGACGGCGACGTCCACCCGCATCGTGGCGCGGATGTGCGTCTGGTCCTTCGAGAAGGCGTCGTCCGAGGTGTCGGACGCCAGGAGGCGCATCCCGCCCCAGCGGGCGATCATCACGTCGTCCCAGTTGCCGAAGATGATCGAGTTCGAGCCCGACGCGACGGTCGGGAGTTGGGTCGAGGTGCGGATCGGGTAGCCGAACAGCGTGTCCGCGAAGCCGGTCGTGGTGTTGACCGGAGCGATGGGGATGTAGGTACCGCCACCGTTCTCAAGGATCTGGCGGCACTTCGACAGGGCGAGCGGGTGCATGGCCCAGCCGAGCTTGCCGCGCAGGGCGTTGTTAGTGCTCAGGTCGTCGATCGCATCCATCAGCTCGTCCACGCTAGGCGCGGTCGAAGCGTCCATCGTGGTCGTGAAGGTGCCGACGCCCGAGGTCTGGATGATGCCGACCGGCTCGCCAGCGCCACCGCCGGACGAGCCGTTGAGCACGCCAAGATCGACCGCGAGGCCGAGCTGCTGAGCCAGGTCCTGCTCGATGATCTGGTCAGCGGCAGGCTGCGAGGTCTCAAGGAGCAGGTTCGACAGGATCACCCGACCGGCGACGGTCTTCGGAGTCATGTTGATCTGCTCGAAGCCGAGGTCCGACGGGGTGATCGTCGAGTTCTCGGACACCCAGTAGCCGGTAGCGGCGGTGGACAGCTTCGGGATGGTCACGGGGACGCCGGTGCAGGCCATGTCGCGAGCGCCGAGGTCGTAGGCGATGACCTGAGCCTTCAGCTTCTCGATGACCTGGGCGATCGCCTCCTCGGGGACGATGTAGCCGCCCGCCGTGTCGGTGCCCTGGCTCATGGCCTTGGCCTTCATGTTGGCGAAGACCTCGGCCTCGTAGGGCGCGTCGTTGAAGTCCTTGCGGGCCAGCGCACGGCAGGCACGCGAGAGCGAGAAAGCCTCGCGCTCGTTGCCCTTGGCGATCTCGACGCCGGGCAGGTGGGCGCGACGCTCTTCGGCGAGCTGCTCCTTCACCTGGCCGATCTCGTTCTCGAGCGACTTGATGGTCTGCTCGAGCTCCTTGCGGCGCTCACCGTCCTCGGTGCGCCACTCCTCGATGTGACTCTGGACGGTGTCGCCCAGGCTCTTGAGTTGAGCCTCGAAGTAGTTCTCCATGCTCACGATTCACCTCATCCGCTTGATGCGGGTCAGGAAGTCTTCGGTCAGTTGTTGCAGTTGCTTCTCCTCACGCTCCCGGTCGTGAGCATCGGAGGGCTTGGCATCGGGCAGCGACTTGCTACCGCCTCGCACCTCACTCATCGCGTGGATTCGCTTGGTCAGGTCGCTGATCGAGTCGATCAGCGTGGTCAGGGCCTTGGTCTGCTCCGTCTGGGCGGCCACAAGCCCCGTGTAGATGTCCGAGGTGGCGGACTTCTCCGCGACCTCGGCGACTTCGTCGTCGTACTCGTCCTCGCCCTCCATCATGGCGAGGTCAAACTCGACGACGAGACGGCCCTCCTCGGTGTAGGCCGAGTGGACGTGCTTGCGGATGGACTCGGGCAGCGCGGCGGCGAGGTCGAGGGACTTCTCCTCTTCCTCCTCCTTGCCGTGCTCCATCTTGTCCTCGTCCTCCTCCTCCATCATCTTGACCCGCTTGAGGTCGGCGAAGCGGCGGACGACGCGCTTGTCCTTCGGGCTCATCTTCTCGTCCACCTCGTTGATGAGCGCCGCCGGGTTGTCCGGGCTGGCGTCGGTCATCTCCTTGGTGTCCGGGTGCTGCATCCGGCCCTCGTACTTGATCCGCTCCACGCGACCGTAGGACCGCTCCTCGTCCTCGCCGGTGTAGCTCACCATGTCGCCGACCTTGATCTGGCCCGGCTTCGCGGCCTTCGCCTCGGGATCGGACTTGGTCGCAAGGGCACCGAGATCGACGAAGCCTCGGATCTTGGCTTTCAGGCGCTCGGCGAGTTCTTCTTCGGTCATCGGGGTACTCTTCAGGAATCGGTCCACGACGCGCTCCTCGAGCACGCCACGGTGGACCAGGGACTTGGCACCCGAAACGAGCGCCGAGGGGTTAGCGGGCACGCTGACCACGCTGATCTCAAGAAGGTCGGCGGAGGTGTAGTAGACGCCGTAGGACGGCATTCCGAGGGAGCGCCGCTCCTTGTCCGAGACTTCGCGGGTCTCGCGGGGCAAGAAGCCCACGGACACGGCGTTCAGGAACCCGCCCTTGGCGAGCTGGTAGACCGTCTCCGCGAACTCGTAGGACTCCTTCGGGGCGAACTCGATCGAGGCAAGAAGCGCCGGGCGGCCCTCATGGCCCTGCCCTCGGTAGACGTTGGAAGCCTTGCCGATCGGCGGCATCGTCGTCTGGTCATGGCCCCAGAGCACGACGGGGTTCGCCTTGTAGCTCGAAAGGTTCCAGCCGTTGACGGCGATCACATCCCCGACTCGGTCGGGCGTCTCGTCCGAGGCCACGAAGCGGATCGTCCGAGTCTTCTCGTCGATCGCTTGGGCCGGAGCAGCCTTGACCCGAGCCTGAGGGAGCCCGGACCGCTTGAGCTGACGCACCTCCGAGTTGGAGAGCGTCAGGCGCTCGGGCATCACGCCCGCGAGGATGAGGTCGCTGGTGTCGGTCATTCCGTCGTTCTGGTCTTGCCGGGCAGGAGGACGCACCGGCAGTTCACGATCTCGCTCACGTCGGCGGACGGGTCGCCAGGGTAGCGGAGGTCGTACCCGAAGGGCTCGCCCACCGCCACCTCGCGACCATCGAGCTCGAGGTGGTGCTCCCGCGCGCTCGGCTGCGCCAGCCAGACGTTCGAGAGAACGCCCGACTCGGCCATCTGCCGCTGTCGCCCGAAGTTCGCCGCCGTAGTGCTCTCCGTTCTCGCGATTCGCTCTGCTCGGGTTCCCAGGCCCTTGAGGGTTCGCCCAAGGTACTCCTCGGACTCTGCCAGCGTAAAGTAGATGGCCTCGCGGAGACTGCTATAGGTGCCGTCGTCGGATGCCAAGATCTTGACGATGTTGCGCTGGAGTTCGTCGATCAGGTTGGTGCTGATGTCCTTGAGGATGATCTCCTTCCCGGCGAGCATCTCGAGGAAGCGCGGGTCGGCAGCCGAGAGGAGGCGAGCGCCACCGAGTTCGTCGTAGATCCCAGCAGCACCGACCTCGAAAGCGTCACCGATGCGCGGCGTGAGGACACCGTACACCTCGTCCGACCAGTTCCGCAGGTTCAGGTCGAGCAGGCGCTGGATCTCGGCCTCGGTGTAGACGGCCTTGCGGATCGGAGCGGCGGACTTGCCCGTCGGCTTCGGGCTCCCTTGCCAGGGTCCCTCCGACACCTCGCGCAGCCGCTTGCGGAACGCCAGGACGATGTCGCGCAGCGGGCGCTTCACTGCCTTCGCCATCCGATCCTCGGCGGCTTGGACCGAGGCGTCCCAGTCCTCCCAGTACTTGGTGCGCGCCTCGACCGTCGAGAGGTGCGCGGGGAACGAGGCCGTGCGGATATCCCCCTCGAGCGAGCGCCGGCCCTTCTTCGGGTCGTGCGCCCAGTTCTTGAGGCTGATGTCCCGCTTCGAGGGGCAGCCCTCGGCGGCAGGCTCGCCTTGCTCCGCGCCGCGCATCCTCGAGATGAAGGAGATCGCGCGGTTCGCATCGCGCACGTCGCGGGCGTCCCACTCGCTCTTGTTCTTCCGCAGGAGGCGCAGGTTGCGGTTGATCACCGCTGAAGGGTCGAGGCTCGCCTTACGGCTGCAAGGGTTCTCGCTCCACGCCTCTAGCTCCGAGGCGGTCATGTTGGCGAGGCCCTTCCAGCGGCGGTACACCTCGTCCAGCTCGTCGGGATCAAGGGCGCGTGACTCCGAGCCGCAAGACTCAGCGCACATCGAGGCCGCGATGGCGACCGCCTGGTCGCGGTCCATGTCCGGGTTCTCCCGCAGGATCTCGGGGATCTTCCGCGACAGGCAGTCGTCGGGCGACTCGCCAGCGAGACGGCAGGCCGGGGACTTCGCCTCGAGGCCGCGCGCTTCGGGAGAAAGGTCGGGGGACTCGGAATCGAAAGGATCCCCATCCGCTTCGGCGGTCACGTCGAGCCCCCCGACCGGCACCATGCTACTCGAAATGTACGCCTCGTCGGCGTTCTCGAGCTCCACGTCACCGATGTCCCATCCGGCGAGGTCTGCCGCCTCGCGGAAGGTGCGCCCGCCCTTCGTGAAGAGCTCGAGGGCTCGCTCAACCTTCGAGTCGGCGTCCTCGCGCAGCGCAGCGACGCCCGACAGATCGAAGGAGAGGAAGTACTCCGACTCCGGGCCGGTGAGACGAGTCA
>Ga0129345_1000205_pt1 | contig 20961 bp, 19 predicted proteins | sample CPBDNA_FD_94425 | JGI IMG/M metagenome (GOLD analysis project Ga0129345, IMG submission 94425) | Freshwater to marine salinity gradient microbial communities from Chesapeake Bay, USA - CPBay_Sum_20_0.8_DNA | ecosystem: Environmental > Aquatic > Marine > Coastal | place: USA: Chesapeake Bay...
GTCATATATCTGATATTATGGTTGTAGATTTTATCATGAACTCTATACTTTCAACAGTAATAATAAGTTTCACTTTATGAGTAGTATTATAGCTTTTGCATTTGTAGTAACTCTTTTCGTTACACTGTCTAGTGGCGCTCCAATATATATTTTATTAGTATCATTATTTTTTTACTATTTAATTTATTATTTGACATCAAAAAAAGTAGAGGAAAATAAAAAACTTGTTATAAAATCAAACAATAGTAAACAAAAAGACGACATCTTTTTCTCTGAAAAAAATAATAGTATTTTTAGCCAAAATAAATTTCCAATGCTCATAGTAAACAAATCGTTTACTATCGAATCTTCAAACATGGCTTTTAATTCATTTATTGGAAAAGATGCGAAAGGAATGAATCTATCATTATGTTTAAGATCAAATGAATTAAATGATGCATTGAGTAACACTTTCGTTAATCAAAGGATAGGAGATATAAATTTTATTATTTATGATCAGGTCCATAAATATATTCAATCACAAGTATTTCCTATAAAAATTAAAAATGAAACTTATGCACTCATAATATTAATTGACGAAACATCGGAAAAAGTTTCTCAAAAAGTAAAATCAGATTTTGTTTCAAACGTAAGCCATGAGCTTAAAACTCCACTTACAGCAATAATCGGATTTATTGAAACAATAAACGGACCAGCAAAAGACGACAGTATAAAAAAAGAAAAATTCCTAAAAATTATTCAATCTGAAGCAGAGAGGATGCAAAGACTAGTAAATGATACGCTTTCGTTAACTCGTGTGGAAGAGTCACAATACCAAACCCCTAATGATAAAGTAGACCTATGGTTATGTGCCAGTTCAGCTATAGATTCTGTAAGGTCTTTAGCAGATAAAAAAAGGATAAAAATTTCTTTTAATGAGGAGTATAAAGCTGGTGTTTTATATGTGAGGGGAAATCAGGATCAAATCACTGAAATTTTTGAAAATTTATTGGATAATGCTATCACTTACAGTAGCGAAGACACTAGTGTCAAAATAATGTTTTTTAATAAAGAAAAAACTATTAAGTTTAAAGTTTTAGACCAAGGCTGTGGAATACAAAAAGATGATATTGTCAGGGTTTCAGAGAGATTCTTTAGGTCTAAAACAGCAAACAAATATAAAAAAAATAGCTCTGGTCTAGGTCTTTCTATAGTAAAGCATATAGTGAAAAGGCATGCTGGTAATTTATATATAGATAGTGAGGAAGGAGTCGGGTCTACTTTTTCGATAGATCTGCCTAAGTTTGGGATTAATTCATAAATCTGTAACAAATGTTTAATTTCAGCTTCATGCATAGCTAGTGTAATTGCATTACTAAAATAATAAATGGAGACAGTATGAAATATCTTTCAACAGTATTAACTCTCTTAGTTGCATTTAGCCTGCCGAATGCAGACGCTAGGGATTCAATAAAAATTGTTGGTTCTTCTACAGTATACCCTTTTGCTACCGTAGTAGCTGAGGAGTTTGGAAGAGCTGATAATGGTTTTAAAGCGCCTATAATTGAATCAACAGGATCAGGTGGCGGTCTCAAGCTCTTTTGTGCAGGAAAAGGTCCAGGAACACCTGATGTTACTAATGCATCAAGAAGAATAAAGCCAAAAGAAGTAAAGCTATGTGCTAAAAATGGCATTATAGACATAACTGAGATGAAAATTGGTTTCGATGGTATTGTAGTAGCGAATGCTAAAGATGGAGCTACATTAAGTCTTACAAGAAAAGATTTATATTTAGCCCTTGCTGCTGAAGTTCCCTGCGGTATACAAGATGGTGTAACGTGTACTAATGAATACAAAACATGGAATCAAGTTAGATCAGATCTACCAAATATGCCTATAGTTGTTTATGGCCCTCCACCTACATCAGGGACAAGAGATGCTTTTGCTGAAATTGCTCTAAGTGGCGGATGCAATGAAATACCATGGATAAAAAAGCTAGAGAAAGAAGATAAAAAGGCTTGGAAAAAACTTTGCCGTACAGTTCGTGAAGACGGTCCATATATTGAGGCTGGTGAAAATGATAATCTAATTATTCAAAAATTAACTGCCAATAAAGACTCATTTGGAATATTTGGATTTAGTTTCTTAGATCAAAATAAAGATAAAGTAAAAGGATCTGTGATTGATGGCGTAGCCCCAACATTTGATGCTATTGCTTCAGGTGATTATAAAGTATCACGTTCTCTGTATTTTTACGTGAAAAATGATCATGTTGGCGTTATACCTGGAGTTCAAGAGTATATGGAGTTTTTCATGAGTGATGATGCTATCGGTTCCGATGGTTATCTCCTAGATAAGGGTTTAATTCCTCTGCCTGAAAGCTCTAGAGCTAAGTATCAAGCTGATGCAAAATCACTAAGCAAACTAGTCCTTAATTAATTGATTTATAAATTAGTAAGTATCGCCCGGTTATAATCTGGCGATACTTATTCAGATTGATGAAGAAGATAATATCAGAATTTCTGGGAATGATGACGCTTACTATGTGTGTAGTTGGAAGTGGCATTATGGCAGAAAATATAAGCCAGGGATCTGAAGGAATTACACTATTAATCAACTCACTTTCGACTTCAGCTATCTTAATAGTCATTATTTTAACATTCAGACAAATTTCAGGTGCACACTTTAATCCAGCAGTATCCCTAAGCTTTTACATCCAAAATAAATTAGAACTATTAGATTTTTTTAGATATGTGGCTGCTCATATTACAGGCGGGATAGTAGGAATAATATTCATACATATAATGTTCGACATGAATATTTTTGAGTTTAGCTCAAAATATAGAGATGGATTGAATATCATATTTTCAGAGATAGTTACTTCATTTTTTTTAGTTTTTATTATTTGCATGTCTCAACAAAAAAATGATATGACAGTCGCTTTACTCGTCGGCTTATACATAGGTGCTGGCTATTTTTTTTCCTCGTCCACCTCTTTTGCAAACCCGGCAATAACAGTAGCGCGAATATTCACTGATTCATATACAGGTATACACATATCAAATATAGCAGGCTTTATATCTGCTCAGCTCATTGGTTCATATTTAGCAACAATAACTTATAAATACCTCAAAAGTTAGTACTATTTAACATAACTGTAACATTCGAGACTTATCATTAATCAACTAAATAATATGACAGTATTCCTACTAATTTTAATTTCAAGCCTAGCGGTTTATGGATTCATTTTAAATAAAAGCAAAGCTAGTGTTATGTCAGACACAAACATAATGCACTCCCAACCTCATTATCATGGTTTATATTCTGCATTTATTACCTTAGTTCCGGCAATTTTACTCCTATTTTTTTGGTCATTCATTGTGAATATGATTACAAACATAACCTTGAAAGATTTTTTTTCTGATATTACCGATACAGGTTTAATAAAATTCTACACAGATGGTGTCATAGGATACGCAGAAGGCGCGACAGATAAAATAATAAATCATGCCGGTTTTATGCCGGCTGTAGAACACTATCAAGCATTACAACACAATAATAAAATTTTACAATTCATTGTAATCTCAACTTTAAGTTTGATGCTCTTTAGATATTCCTTAAAATTTGTTGAAGTTGAATTTAAAGCTAGAGATTATATAGAGAGAGTAATAGTGATTGTTATGCGAGCATCAGCAGTCTTTGCTATATTCGTGACTATTGGCATTGTTTTGTCTTTATTATTAGAGACTCTTAGGTTTTTTGATTCTGTAAATGTATTCGATTTTTTGTTTGGATTACACTGGAGCCCTCAGATGGCTATAAGAGCAGACCAAGTTGGATCCTCAGGTAGTTTTGGTGCTGTACCAGTTTTTACTGGGACACTGCTTATAGCATTTATAGCGATGACAGTTGCCACACCTATCGGTATGTTTTCAGCGATATATTTATCACAATATGCCTCAGAAAATATAAGAAGTTATGCAAAACCTATTATTGAGATACTTGCCGGCATACCTACAGTTGTATACGGTTTTTTTGCAGTAATAACAGTTGCTCCGTTTTTTAGAGATATGGGTGCATTTTTCTCTTTTACAAATATGAGCTCTGAGAGCGCGCTAATTGCTGGTTCTGTTTTGGGTATAATGATAATACCATTTGTTGCCTCACTAACAGATGATGCATTAACTGCTGTTCCGCGCTCTTTAAAAGAAGGCTCACTTGCTATGGGAGCAACACTATCAGAAACAACTAAAAAGGTAATCATACCAGCATCATTTCATGGAATTGTAGGAAGCTTCTTATTAGCGGTCTCGCGTGCGATAGGAGAAACTATGATTGTCGTAATGGCTGCAGGCTTTGCTGCTAATCTTACTTTTAACCCATTTGACAGTGTAAGCACAGTTACAGTTCAGATAGTTGGCCTACTCACTGGCGATCAGGAGTTCAATAGTCCAAAAACATTATCTGCTTTTGCATTAGCTTTTGTATTATTTTTCATCACATTAGTTTTGAATGTTATATCACTAACAATTGTAAAAAAATATAGAGAAGAGTATGAATAATATTAGCGCAAGAAACAAATCAGAAAAAAGATTCCAAATGTATGGCAAGACAGCTGTCTTGATTGCAATAGGTTTTCTAGTAATACTATTATTTAATATATTTTCTACAGGCATAAGCGCCTTCAAACAAACTTACATTGCTGTGAATTTGGAAATACCTGCTGATTTTGACAAAAAAAATATTAATCCTAGAACTGAGTTAAATAAACATTTTTTAAAAATGTTTCCTGAAGCTACAACAAGAACAGAAAGGAGGGCGTTGCTATCACTTCTTAGTAAAGGAGCAAGATATGAATTTAGTGAACTTATTAATCAAAATAAAGAAAGAAGCATTCAAGGATATCATTGGTTTTTAGCATCAGCAGATTTAGACATGTATATTAAGGGCACCGTTAAAAGACAAGGCGATACAGCAGGTAGGATAGATGAGAACCAAATGTTTTTTATTGACAAGCTACTATCAAAAAATTTAATTGAGCTTCAAGCAAATAAGTATTTACTATCCTCCGCAGATAGTAGAGAGCCGGAAATGGCTGGCATTAGAGGTGCCATTATTGGTTCATTGTATTCAATTCTAATAGCTTTTCTAGTTTCATTTCCTATAGCAGTTATGGCTGCAGTCTATCTTGAAAAGATAGCATCAAAAAATAAATTCTCTGACTTAATTGAGACAAATATAAATAACTTGGCTGCAGTTCCATCAATAGTATTTGGCCTGTTAGGACTTGCAATATTTTTAAACTTCTTTGAATTACCTAGGTCGGCTCCCTTAGTTGGAGGTCTTACTCTTGCTTTAATGACATTACCCACAATAGTTATTGCTTCAAGAGCAGCTATCAAATCCGTACCTCCATCAATTGAAGAGGCCGCAATAGGATTGGGAGCTAGTAAAGTTCAGACAATATTTGGTTTTACACTTCCTCTAGCTATGCCTGGTATCTTGACTGGTACGATCATAGGTATAGCACAAGCTATAGGCGAGACTGCACCATTACTTATGATAGGAATGGTTGCGTTTGTGGTCGATGTCCCAGGTAGCCCTTTAGATGCGTCAACTGCTCTACCTGTACAAATATATCTATGGGCAGACAGTCCAGAACGAGCATTTACAGAACGCACTTCAGCTGCAATTATGGTACTGCTTGGCTTTTTGATATTGCTTAACTTAACAGCAATTTACTTAAGAAAAAAACTAGAAAAAAAATGGTAATAAAATATGACTGAAAATCTAAAAGTATCTATAAGAAATCTAAATGTTTTCTATGGAAAAAAACAAGCATTGTTTGATGTATCTCTAAATATAATGGAAAAAGAGGTCACATCATTAATTGGGCCATCAGGCTGTGGAAAGTCAACGTTACTAAAATGCATTAATAGAATGAATGATCTGGTAGAGATATGCAATATAAACGGTCAAATTTTACTAGATTCTGTTGATATAAACGAAGTATCTCAAGACCCTGTACTATTAAGAATGAAAGTAGGTATGGTTTTTCAAAAACCTAACCCATTTCCAAAATCAATATATGATAATGTGGCTTTTGGACCTAGACTGCATGGCATGACAAAATCAAAAGAAGATTTAGATAATATTGTTATTCAAAGTTTATCTAAATCTGGATTATATGAAGAAGTTAAGGATAGATTATATGAACCAGGGACAGGATTGTCTGGCGGTCAACAACAAAGATTGTGCATTGCGCGCGCATTAGCTGTAAACCCACAAATTCTTCTAATGGATGAACCTTGTTCTGCATTAGATCCAATAGCGACTGCAAAAATTGAAGATTTAATAGCAGAGCTAAAACAGCAATATACAATTGTGATAGTTACACATTCTATGCAACAGGCAGCAAGAGTATCTGATAGGACAGCATATATGCATATGGGTGAATTAATTGAAACCGGTATGACTAAAACGATTTTTTCAAATCCACAACACGAAAAAACTCAAGACTACATTACAGGGAGGATTGGATAATATTATTTATAAATGATATACAATAAAAATTATGACTGATTATAGAGAGCATATCGTAAAATCTTTTGATGAGGAGATTACCAATATAATACATCTTACAACTAAGATGGCTACTTTAGTAGAGGAACAGTACAAGCTTTTATATCATGTGGTAGATACGGGATCACCTTCTACTACTGAAGATATTTTAGAAAATGAACCCAAGTTAGATAACTATGACGCGGAAATCAGAGATGCAGTAATTACACTTATTACACTAAGGTCTCCTGTAGCAGTTGATTTACGCGATATTCTTACTTCTCTGAGAATATCAACGGATTTAGAGAGACTTGGTGATTATGCTAAAAATATAGCCATGAGAGTCGCCACTCTCGAAGAGATTCCAGAAACTGCTATAAAAAATGATATTTTAAGATTAGTCACTCTTGTGCAAGTCCAACTAAAAAAAGTCATAGATGCCTATGTGTCAAAAGATATTGGCAAGGCAAGGGAGGTTATTCAAAATGATATTGAAATAGATAATAACTACAATGTTATTTATGAAAAAATTGTTGATTTAATAAAAGGTAAAGTATCAAAACTTAGACTTCTCACATATACTAAATTGCTATTTGCTATCAAGACACTTGAAAGGGCTGGAGACCACATAGGTAACGTAGCAGAAGAAATTCACTTCATTGTTACTGGCGAGCACATAGACCTAAAAGATAATAAGGAAGGAAACTTAGAAGCAGCATTAGAAGATTCTAACAAATGACCACTATTTTTTCTATAGAGGATGAAGAGGCTCTCGTATCTCTAATTGAGTATAACGTTACATCCGCAGGTTTTAAATTCGCACATTCATCCACAGGTTATGAGGGAATGTTAAGTATTCAAAAATCTAAACCTGATCTAATTTTACTTGATTGGATGCTACCAGATACATCAGGGATAGAAGTATGTAAATTTATCAGAGCACACAAAGAGCTAAAATCTACTCCTATTATTATGCTAACAGCAAAAGGAGAGGAGCAGGATCTTATTTCTGGTTTTGATATGGGCTGCGATGATTACATAACTAAACCTTTTAGCCCCGCTGAGTTAATCGCAAGAATTAAAGCGCTCTTAAGAAGAAGTAATGATATAGAAGATAACATGATACTGGTGTATGGAAATATTAAAATGGATACAGGAACTCATCGTGTTTATTGTTGTGATGAAGAGGCTAAACTTGGACCAAGAGAATATAGAATACTGGAATTCCTCATGCGACATCCTGGAAGAGTTTACTCTCGTCAACAGATATTAGACTCTGTTTGGGGAACAAACGTCTATGTCACTGATAGAACTATCGACGTACACATAAGAAGATTAAGAAAAGCATTGAGCAAAACTGAGGAATGTAAAGTAATCAGGACAATTAGGTCTTCTGGGTATTCATTAGATTCTAACGTATGAAAATTTATTAATTAAGTGATTGAAGAAAAACCCATTAGTGTCCTTTTTATATGTACCGGAAATTCAGCAAGATCCATCATGGGAGAACTTGCTGCTAATACACTTACTGAAGGTAAGTTTATCGGATACTCAGCGGGCTCTAATCCTGCTGGAAAAATAAATAACGCAGCTCTTAAAATTGCCGAAGAAATATTATATCCAAAGGCTAGGTTAGCATCTGAAAGCATAGAGCTTTACTCAAAAAACAATTTCTTTTTTGATTTTACGATTACTGTGTGTGATCAGGCTAGGGAAACTTGTCCAGTATTTCATAATTCCTTAAATACTCTTCATTGGGCTTATGAAGATCCAGCATTAATTATAGATTATGAAATTCGTAAACAGAAATTATTCTCGATATACCATGATATAGGATCTAAATTGAATTTACTCTTCAAGCAAGAAATGTAATTTTTTTCATAAAACTGAAACATTCCAAAAACAAATATTTCATATAACTTTATCAAAAGCATGTAGTTTCACTTTGTAACATACCCTTGTTCTTAATAAATAATTTTGAACATGTAAACGTTATTAAACAAAGAGGAAATATGAAACTATTATATAAATATCTTGTTCTTGCTTTAGTAGCAGTTCCTTTAGTTGGTTTTACAGGCGGATATGTTACAAATTCTGTCATTAAACCAAACGAAGCTGTTGCTGCACAGGGTAAGAAAGGTTCTAGTGCAAAGGTTTATGGACGCCTTTGGACTCAGTACAGTAATGAAAAAACATCGGGCGGAAATGCACAAACTGCAATTATGGATGACGAGGGCATGGCCCGAGTTGGTGTTAAAGGAAAATCTTCAATAGGTAACGGCTATGCAGTTAACTATAAAGTTGAATGGGCAATCGATCTTGGTGATGGTGATGCCTCTGGCTTGAAAGAAAGTAGCAACGAACAGTCTAATGCATTTACCTTAAAACAAGGCTGGCTTGGGTTACTTACTCCTATGGGTCAGTTCAAGTTTGGGTCAATGGAATCGCCATACAAATTTATGGCAAAACATGACATCTTGCATGACACACTTGCTCAAATGAGAGATACCAATGGTATATCTGCAGGTGAAATGTCTCACTCTGGTTATTGGAGAGGTTCAGTTTACTATGAATTAAAAATGGGTGATCTTAAATTTGCTGCAATTAAGGGTGTAACTGATCATGATGGCGATACTTTCGAACACAACGGAGGCGACAAAGGAGATTATGGTTACGGTATTGAATACAAAAACTTCTTAATCAAAGGTTTTGAAGTTGTCTACGCATATAACCATGATCAAGGAGCTGATGAAGCTAATAAAAAATACACACTTACATACAATACAAAACTTGGTGACAAGCAGAAAGTAAAGGTATGGTACATGCATGAAGATGTTGAACTTGATACAAGCATGTTCAAGACAACAGGTAATGGTGAAGTCGATTGGTATGGGATCACATATTCAACAGGACCTATGCAATTAATGTATACAATATCTGATTCAGAGCATGACACAATTGCAAATGCTGGCGGCGATGCTTACAGCTTAGGCATGCAATATAAGTTATCTAAAACAAGTAGATTCTATGCTGGTTATTCAGATTATGATGGTGAGTCAGCTGCAGGAGATGCTGATTATCGAACATATATTTTTGGATTAAGACATGACTTCTAATCCTCTTTGAGATTGGATAGTAGAGGCTAGTTCTCCTATTAGTTTGACGTTAACACCAACCTAATTTAAAACTAGTCTCTTATCTCACTATAAACTTTTCATTTATATATACCCTGGGGGCTATTTCCAAAGTAGCCCCTCTATGTTATCTTAGGCAAAAATTTAAGAAGTAAACTGTACTTGCATAATTGTGCGCTAACAGTATTCTACTAAAATTCATAATACTTAAACACAGGGAGAAACTAATGAAAAAAATATTAATACTGTCTTTATTTTTTATAATTTCAAATAATATACACGCAGGTCCATATTTGATGTCTAAACATGAATTTAAAATGAAAGACACAGATTACAGCAGTACTATAAATCATATAAGATTTGGACATTCTTGGAAAACAGAAGGTGGCTTAAAGCTATATGGTGAAATTGGTGCAGCAGAATCTGTTAGTCATGGAAAAGATATCTTAGATGGAGTTGCTGGTAAATCATATGAGTTTGGGTTCAGCAAAAAAATTACAGATACATTTTCTTGGAAAGGAAAGTGGGAAGGGCTAGAGAATCATAATGCTAAAAATTCACACAAGATTGAAATTAAGACTAAATGGGAATTTTAGTAAATAAAACACACAGCTAAATTATATAAGCAATAATCAGTTGGTTATTGCTTTTTAAGATTTTTCATCTAAATCATATATATATACAGACCTTACTTACCAAATTAGGGTCTTTTGTGTTATCTTTACCTCAGGAATATGTAAAAAATAACTAAAATCAAGAGAGGTCAGACCAATGCCTGCAGAAAGCATTAATAAAGATAATACTGTCACTCTTGATCAACTTTCCGAAGTTCTTGATAGCGGTGCAGTTATCAAAGCAAAAAATCTTCTTAATTCTCTATACCCATCTGAGATAGCTGATGTCATAGAAAGTACACCTCGTAACAGAAGGAATCTCTTATGGACATTAGTTACTGATGAAAATAAAGGTGAGACACTCGCCGAACTTAATGACGAAGTTAGAGAAAATTTAATTGATGAACTTATCGATCGAGATGGAACCGAGGGCTTAGCTAAAATTGCAGAGAAGCTTGATACTGATGATCTTGCAGATATTATTCAGTCTCTTCCAAAAGGATTAACCAAAAAAGCTATAAAGAGTCTTACCAAACAAAACCAGGAAAGACTCCAAAAAGTTTTATCTTTTGAAGATGGAACTGCAGGTGGGCTCATGAATACGGATACAATTACTACAAGGAGTAATGTTACTGTTGATGTTCTACTAAAATATTTGAGACGAATGAAAAGCTTGCCTGATCAAACAGATAAAATATTTGTAACTGACAGAATAAATATGTATCACGGATTTGTTTCATTAAAAGATGTATTAGTGTCTGAACCCTCTACCTATGTTTTCCAAATCATGAAAAAAGATGATGAACCTATCGATCCTGATTTAGGAGAGCATGAAGTCTCAAGACGATTTGAAAATGCGGATTTGGTATCTGCTGCGGTTGTAGATAAACAAGGTTTCTTGTTAGGAAGAATTACCGTTGATGATGTTGTCGATGTCATTAGAAAGGAGGTTGATGAAAGTGTTTTAAATATGGCCGGCCTTAAAAAAGACGATGATATATTTGCACCAGTAATACAAAGTACTAAAAGAAGAACGTTATGGCTTGGAGCAAACTTCCTCACTGCGCTTTTAGCAGCAGCAGCTATTGGAATTTTTGAAGCAACGATTGAAAAAATTGTCGCATTAGCCATATTGATGCCTATCGTTGCCAGTATGGGTGGCATAGCAGGCAGCCAAAGTCTTGCTCTTGTAATAAGAGCGCAAGCATTAGATCAAATTGGAGCAACAAACTCCAAATTACTAGTTTATAAAGAATCTGCTATTGGATTATTGAATGGAATTATTTGGTCAACTGTTGTAGCCGGTATCGTTTATTTGTGGTTTGACAGTATATTCTTAGGAGGTGTGATTGCCGCAGCATTGATGATTAATCTAATCGTTGGCGCGATAAGCGGTGTGAGTCTACCTCTCATTCTTGAAAAACTAGATATTGATCCAGCGCTTGCTGGCGGTGTAATTTTAACAACGATAACTGATGTCGTGGGTTTTGTTTCATTACTGGGAATTGCAACTTTTCTCATGTAATTATCAGTATATTTCAATAATCTTATATACAAGTAAATTCAACGTTTTCACAAGTTATCCACAACTAAATAACAAACTTAAACACAATATATAGTGTTTTTAGTAATTTCATACCACAATATTTAGTGGTATAATTGACCACATAACATCTCAACCCAGAGAGAAAAAATGTCAGAAAAAAGTGAAAAAATAAATATAGAATCGCCTATTAACGAACCAGTAATTAGCAACAGCACACAAGTAGAACCTGTACCTGGTCGCTACCGTGTAATGAGAAGAAACGGTAAAGTTACCGTCTATGATCCTCATAAAATTATCGTTGCTATGACTAAAGCATTTTTAAGTGTTGAAGGAAGCAGCGCAGCTGCATCATCTAGAATTCATACAGAAGTAGAGAACTTAACAGATAAAGTGGATGACACAATTAAAAGGAGATTTCCAAATGGAGGTGTAATTCATATTGAAGATATTCAAGATCAAGTTGAACTAGCAATAATGAGAGCAGGCTATCAAGATGTAGCTAGAGCGTACGTTATCTATCGAGAAGATAGATCTAAAGCAAGAAAACTTGGAGTTGAGCAAACAGATGATATGCCAATATCCAAGAATATGCAGCTTGACGATGGTTCAATTGTTCCAATAGATTATAAAAAATTAAAAACATTAATTGCAGAAAGCTGTTTAAATATCGAAGATGTTTCTGCAGATTTAATATTCGATACAATCGATAAAAATATTTACGATGGAATCAAAAAGTCAGATTTATCAGATTCTATTTTAATATCAGTCAGACCGTTAATAGAAAAAGATCCCAATTACTCATATGTGTTAGCCAGACTCTTATCAAACAGCATGGCAGACGAAGCATATACCTTTCTAGGTTTAAGTTCTGAAGACTTAAGTATCAGCTCAATGGAAAAAAGTTATCCTAGTTACTTCAATAGTTATATTAAAAAAGGGGTAGAACTAAAACATTTAGATCCAGAACTATTAAATTATGACTTAGAATTGCTTGCAAAAAATATTGAACTTTCAAGAGACATGCAATTCACATATTTAGGTTTACAAACTTTATATGATAGATACTTCATTCATCACAACGAAGTAAGATTTGAATTGCCGCAGGCGTTCTTTATGAGAGTAGCAATGGGTCTTGCAATTAATGAAGAAGATAGAGAGTCAAAATCAATTGAGTTTTATAAATTACTCTCTTCATTTGACTTTATGTCTAGTACTCCAACATTATTTAATTCAGCTACCTTGAAGCCACAGCTATCATCTTGCTATCTATCAACTTTACCTGATGATCTACGTGGAATATTTGAGGGTATAAGTGATGACGCAATGCTATCTAAGTTTGCTGGAGGTTTAGGCAACGATTGGTCACAAGTAAGAGCTCTGGGTTCATATATCAAAGGAACAAATGGAAAAAGCCAAGGCGTTATTCCTTTTCTTAAAGTCGCTAATGATACTGCAGTAGCAGTTAATCAAGGAGGAAAAAGAAAAGGCGCTATGTGCGCATATCTAGAAACTTGGCACTTAGATATTGAACAATTTCTTGAACTGAGAAAAAACACAGGTGATGAGAGAAGAAGAACGCATGACATGAACACTGCCAACTGGATTCCTGATTTATTCATGAAAAGGGTACATGCTAACGAAGAATGGACACTTTTTTCTCCTTCAGACACGCCTGACTTACATGATCTTTATGGATTAGAATTTGAGGAAAAATATACAGAATATGAAGAGCTTGCTAAATCTGGAGGCATTAAGAATTTTAAAACTGTAAATGCTGTAGATATCTGGCGAAAAATACTCAGTATGCTTTTTGAAACAGGTCATCCCTGGATTACTTTTAAAGATCCTTGCAATATTAGATCACCTCAACAACACAAAGGTGTTGTTCATTCATCAAATTTGTGTACTGAAATCACTCTTAACACATCTAAAGATGAAATTGCTGTCTGTAATCTTGGGTCTGTCAATCTTGCAGCTCACATAACAGACGCAGGTAAAATTGATACTAAAAAACTTAAGAAAACAATTACGACTGCTATGAGAATGCTTGATAATGTAATTGAGTATAATTATTACAGTGTAGATAAGGCAAAAAACTCCAATCTAAAGCATCGTCCTGTGGGTCTCGGTATTATGGGCTTCCAAGACGCTCTCTACAAAATTAGAATTCCATATGAATCTGAAGAAGCAATCGAGTTTGCAGATAAAAGTATGGAATATGTTAGTTACTTTGCAATTGAAGCATCTATGGAACTTGCAAAAGAAAGAGGTGCTTATGAAACATTTGATGGTTCATTATGGAGCCAGGGCATTCTCCCAATAGACAGCCTGAAAAACTTAAAAGAGATACGTGGAAAATATTTAGACGTCAATCTCAATGAAACTCTTAAGTGGGATGATCTGAGAGAAAAAATAATGAAAAACGGTATTCGTAATTCTAACACTCTTGCGATTGCACCGACTGCAACAATATCAAATATTTGTGGTGTTTCACAATCAATAGAACCCACATATCAAAATCTTTATGTTAAATCTAACTTGTCCGGGGAATTTACAGTAATCAACCCTTACTTAATTAGAGATTTAAAAGAAAGAGATTTATGGGACGAAGTAATGATAAAAGATTTGAAGTATTTTGATGGACAACTACAACCTATCAATCGAGTGCCAGATGATTTGAAATCTATCTACTCGACATGCTTTGAAATAGATACTCGATGGTTGGTAGAAGCTGCTGCAAGGAGACAGAAATGGATAGATCAATCACAATCGTTGAACTTATATATACCTGATTCAGATGGTAAGAAACTTGATAGTGCTTACAAGCTTGCATGGATAAGAGGTTTAAAAACTACTTATTATTTACGCTCACTAGGAGCAACTCATGTAGAAAAAAGTACATCTGATAATACAGGATCTAACCTGAATGCTGTTCAATCAGGATCAAGTGAAGTTAAACAGTGTTTGATTGATGATCCAGAATGCGAGGCTTGTCAATAATGAGCTTGTACATACCAGATTATATGATTTATACCATGGCGGTTATAGCAATGGTATTTGTAATTATAAAACTAAATAAACTAGAAAAAGAAAGATTATCAGTAACAAAAAGTTCTGATACGAAATTAGAAGGAGATAAAAATGTATAACTGGGATGACCCAATAAATGATGCACTTAGTAAACCTGATATAGTGCCTGAAAAAAAAGTAGCACCTAAAATAAGCACAGATTCTTCCCAAGCATCTGCTGATGTGGAAAGCTTTCCTGCTTCAAAAGATAATGGGGTTGGATCTACAGGGATGGAAGATATTGAACAAGGCGCAGCAAGAATTCAGGTTGATGATAAAGCAATTATCAACTGCAGAGCTGATTTAAATCAACTAGTACCGTTTAAATATGAATGGGCATGGCAAAAGTATCTTGATGGTTCTGCAAACCATTGGATGCCTGAAGAAATTCCAATGCATGATGATATTAAATGCTGGAATGATCCAAATGCACTTCGACCAGAAGAAAGAGAAATGGTCGAAAGAAACCTTGGGTTTTTTTCAACAGCTGATTCGCTTGTAGCTAATAATTTAGTTTTAGCTGTATACAAACATATAACTAATCCTGAATGCAGACAGTACTTGTTACGTCAAGCGTTTGAAGAAGCAATTCATACGCATGCTTATCAGTATTGCGTTCAATCTCTAGGTTTAGATGAAGCAAGAATATTTAATATGTACAGAGAGTTACCAGCAGTAGCAACAAAAGCTGAATGGGCACTTCCTTTTACACAAAGTCTTGGAGATCCTGCATTTAAAACAGGAACGCATGATGATGATCAAAGACTTCTCAGAGATTTAATAGCGTTCTATGTTGTATTTGAAGGGATATTCTTCTACGTTGGATTTACACAAATTCTATCTTTAGGTAGAAGAAATCTATTGACTGGAGTTTCACAACAATTTCAATACATACTAAGGGATGAATCCATGCATATGAATTTTGGTATGGATGTCATAAATCAAATCAAGAATGAAAATCCTAATTTATGGACAGAATCTTTTCAACAAGACATGATTGATCTTATTAAAACAGGTGTTGATTTAGAAATTCAGTACGGACGAGATACTATGCCTAAGCCAATGCTCGGTATGGATGCAAATCAGTTTGAAGAGTATATAAAGTTCATTGCGAACAGAAGATTTCAACGTATTGGGTTACCACATCAATATCCTGGAGCAACTAATCCATTTGAATGGATGTCAGAAATGATGGATTTAAATAAAGAAAAGAATTTCTTTGAGACACGTGTTACTGAATATAAAACAGGTGGACAACTTAAGTTCTAATTTTCTTTTATCTAGACTATGCTTTTACTAGCCGCTTTTTATTAACGGCTAGTAATATGTGATAAATAAATATAAATAAAAAAGTTGAAAGCATCAGGTTCCATCCTAAAGGAACAGCTTTAACATAACTCATAAGTAGTGCCGCAATTGTATAAGATTCACTAAAGAAAACATAATGGCCTAAGTTGCTTGCTGTAAAAAAGATTCCATTGACATATATAGAAGAAACTAGGCTATTAAGTAAATTGATTTCTTTTTTACTCTTATATAAAAATAAAACAATAAGAGCATATGAGAAGTACACAAATATATTTGATATATGAGTTCCATAAATTATATCGGATAGAGCTTGTGAGATAAAAATCATAAATAATAAATGATATTTATCTTTTAACAAATAAACTGAAAATATAATAGTTGCAATAAAAGGTGATACATTTGTAAAACTAGAAGATAACTTACTTGCTAGGAGTATCACTAATACCGATAAACTTATATATGATATTTTTTTCATTATCAGGTTATATAATATCAATAATTAAAAGAATAGGTAGCAAAGAACGATCTATCAAGAGTATTAAAATTATGAGAGGTCCTATATGGTCTATCAAAAATATTTTTCATACTAAAATTGATAGAACTGTGATCAAAATTATATTTATAGTTCAAATTAGCAATATAATATGACCCTAAATTAATATCGCTGTATGGTGAAGCTTTTTTCGTTCCTTCTGCCAAAATATTAACCCGTAGGGTACTGCTTAGATCAATAGTATATATTAAATCTGCATTAAGCTTATGTTTACTTCGGTTTATAAGAGGCTGATTGTTTTTTGTATCTTTTGGCACCATGTATGTGTAACCAATATCATACTCAATTAGATTTAGTATTGACTGAAACCTAAGCTCTAATCCAGTTACCTCAGAATCTGATATGTATACTTGAGAAAGGCTATCTGCTTCAATTAAGTTTTTAATTGTTGTTTTAAATGCAGTACCACGAATAAAAGTATTTTCATTAACATATCTCTTTACACCAAACTCATAAGAAAATGATTCTTCAGGTTCAAGTGTAGGAATACCACTCCACTCTGAGTATAGATCTGTTGCATCTGCAGGCCTTAGAGACCTCGTAATATTAAAAGAATATACATCATTTGCAGACAGAATAGAGAGTCCAAAATTTCCAGTTGTAAAATGTCCAAATTGAGAATGATCAATATGTCTTGCTCCATAATTAATAAGATAGGATGAGTGTGATAACTCACTTTGATAATAATATTCTTTATTATTTGTTTGAACCGTGAAACGACTACCATACGAGAGTTCACTCATATGTTCTTTTGTATAAATTACTCCAGCCTTTTGTATTAGGTTAACTCCTACACTTGTATAAGAGAAGTCATATATATCTCTGAGAGTATCTGTAAAATCAGTAGCACCAATTGCTGCTTGAATGATTCTATTTTGAGAACCTTTATAAACCATTTCAATAATATCATTATTAACAAACTTTTTAAGTCCTAAAGTATAGTAGTAATCATCATGATCTTGATTAAGCACAACTGAGCTATTGTAGTTATCATACTGAGTATTTCCTCTAGAACTATATAATCTAGATGTAAACACATAATCATTTAATTCCTTGCTTAACCCTATCGCTATATTTTCTGTATTATAAGAGTGCCTTCGTGAAGACATGACTTTAGCGGGTATTGATTTCGACTCATTACTATTAGCATTAATATTTATTTTTAATCCATTTCTATCAAAACTATTTGTGAATGATGCTGTATTAGTTGACCATGACCCCGATGATATTGAAATAGAATTCAAATTTTCCTTTGTTTTAATATTAATAATTCCACCAATAGTATTTGCTCCATGAAGAGCTGACGAGGAACCTTTTATAATTTCTACTTTATCAATAGAATTAATTGAAATGTTTTGAATCGGCGCGAGGCCAAGTGTACCTGGATTAAGTTCAACACCATCTAATATAATTTTTGTATGATTACTCTCAGTACCTCTGGTGAAAACAGAAGTCAATTGTCCAACTCCACCTGTACTGCTTATATTTATAGAGCTGATTGATCCCAATAACTCTTGTAAGTTTGCAAAACCTCTTTCTTCAATATCTAAAGCAGTGAAAACCTCCATTGATGCAGGAGATGAGTGAAGATCTATCGGTGAGATAGAATTACTTACTACAATTGGATTTAAAGTTTCACCTGCATTCGAGAATGTGAAAGAGATAAGTAATATATTTAATAATAAAATTTTTTTAAAATTCATAGTATTCATACAATAAGTTAATTAATTTAAAATTTTTTTTTAAAACTATTCTTTCTGTGTAGCTTGATACAAATATTTTCTGCATTTAGATGCAACAACACATATAGATATCTCGAAACATCATTTATGAAAATTATTATTTATTACATACGGGCATCACAGTTATGCATAACGCATAACAGTAATTCTCAAAAAGTAATAGTTTATATTTTTATATGATTAAGATTATTTTCATAGCACCGCCGCTAATGTTGGTCTCACCTCGTTGGCATTCGGACTGTTGTTCACCGTTGCGGGGGCAGTGTCAGATTATGCATTCACTGACTTTCCCAACCTCGTGAGAGTTAATTTTTTACACCAATACCTTTATTGAGTAAATATATAGCTAAAGAATACAATACAAATATTAAAATAAACATCATTAATATAGCAGTATAAGTATTCATTTCCTCAATGCCAATGAATGCATATCGATAAGCACTAACCATATATGCAATTGGATTGAAAATAGAAACTGTTTGCCATACTTCTGGGAGATTGTATATAGAGTAAAATGTTCCTCCTAAATAAGTAAGAGGTGTAAGAACGAAAGTTGGAATTATATTGATATCATCAAAACTTTTAGCATACACTGCATTTATAAATCCTAGTATTGAGAATAAAAAACTTATTAATAGAGTTAGAAATAAAGCTAGCGCTACATTGTGTATAGGTATGGTGGTAAAGCTTAGTGATACAATATATACAACAAACCCAACTACAAATGCTCTAGATACACCACCGAGAACATATCCGATTAAAATTATATGACTAGAGAGTGGTGAAACAAATAATTCTTCAATACTTTTTTGAAATCTTCCACTATAAAATGAACCTACTACATTCATGTATGAATTTGAGATAATAGGCATGATTATCAAACCAGGAATAATGAAATGTATGTATGGCAGGCCACTAATTTCTCCTATGCGTTCTCCAATAAAATTTCCAAATATTGTAATATATAAAAACATTGTTATTACAGAAGGCAAGATGGTTTGAATCCATATTCTTGACCAACGAGCAAATTCTTTTTTAAATATAGTTAGAATTTGTATTAGATATAAATTATTCATTTTGTTTGAGTAAGTTCTATGAAAAGCTCCTCAAGCTTATTTCTTTTACTTAAAATATCAATAACTTTAATATTATTATCATTAAAGTGGTTAATTATTTCTGTTATTGATATTTTATTATCAACTGTAAGTTCACATGTTTTATCATCAACAATATGAATATTATCCTTAAATATATTTTTATCCGTAATATTTGAGTCCGCTCTTATAATATAAGTATGTTTTCTAGTTGATGATATTACATCCGACATCGGCGAACTTTTTACTACTTCACCATGATGAATAATTGCAAGATTTTTACATAATCGTTCTGCTTCCTCTAGATAGTGTGTTGTTAAAATGATCGTAACGCCATCATGATTTATTTTTTTAAAAAAATCCCACATTGTTAATCGTAATTCCGTATCTACTCCAGCAGTTGGTTCATCTAGTATAAGCAGTTTTGGGTTATGAATAAGAGCTCTAGCAATCATTAGTCTTCTTTTCATCCCTCCAGATAATTCTCTTGGTGTCGACTTTCTTTTATGCCAAATGCCCAAGTCCTCAAATAACTCTTGTGTTTTTTTTAATGCCTGTTTTTTTGATAATCCAAAGTATCCTCCAATGTTAATCATTGTTTCTATAATTGGTATGAATTGGTTCAAATTATATTCTTGCGGCACTACTCCAATCATATGTTTGGTGAACTCCGGATACTTAGCTATGTCTTTTCCGTAAACTTGTACACTTCCAGACGTAATATTCACAAGTGTCGTAATTATGCCTATAACAGTGGATTTTCCTGCTCCATTAGGGCCAAGAAAGGCAAATATGTCGCCGTCTTCAACGTTTAAATTAATATTTTTTAAAGCGGTAACACCATTTTTGTATGTTTTATTAAGTTGGTTTATTTCAAGTGCGTATTTAGTCATTTATTTAGGGTTATGTGTTTTGCATATTGCAAAATTATAATATATACTTTTCCAAAACTTATCGAGTTATAGCGAATATACAGGGGTATATCAAGTCAAAATTTGAAATAAAATTTATGAGTCATACATCATACAAAAGCGCAAAAACCAGATTACAAAGAAGTGAACTAGCAGTTCCTGGTTCATCACCTAAAATGTTTGAAAAAGCACTTAATTCTAGTGCAGATTATATTTTCCTAGACCTTGAGGATGCTGTGTCACCAAATGACAAAATTTCAGCAAGAGAAAACGTAATTAGAGCACTTAAAGAATTTGACTGGAGAGGTCACGGAAAAACTATATCAGTACGTATCAATGGACTAGATACTCACTACATGTACAGAGATGTTGTTGAGCTGATGATGCAGGCTGGAGAATATATAGACACTCTATTGATACCTAAAGTTGGAGTTAGAGATGATGTTTATA
>Ga0129345_1000208_pt1 | contig 20931 bp, 21 predicted proteins | sample CPBDNA_FD_94425 | JGI IMG/M metagenome (GOLD analysis project Ga0129345, IMG submission 94425) | Freshwater to marine salinity gradient microbial communities from Chesapeake Bay, USA - CPBay_Sum_20_0.8_DNA | ecosystem: Environmental > Aquatic > Marine > Coastal | place: USA: Chesapeake Bay...
ATTATTATTTTCACGAAAATTGGACGAAACGTGGCCGGAACCCTAAAGAGTTGGACGTTCCGGAAAAAGTGGGAGGCAACCCAGGGCAAAATTAGGAAAAGAATGGGCAAAAAAATAAAAAAAAAAAAAAAAAAAAAAAAAAAAAAAATAAAATCAAAAAAAATCAAAAAAAATAAAAAAAATAAAATGGAAAAAAATCAAAAAAAATTAAAAAAAATGATTTTAAATGAATTTGAAAATAAAATTGATTCTTTTATAGAAAATATAATTACAGAAGGAATAGCATCAGATGAATTGATTGAAGACCTTGGAATGATAAGAGTCCTGGGCAAAGGAGATTATCTCATCGTAGTTGCAGCAGTTCCGGACACCGGAGTTCACCCATTCGACAGAATAAACTATAACTAATGGAAATCCCTAAAAATTACAAAGGAGATCAAGACATCTACATCCATTTCAAGAGGATCATAAAAGAGCTTGGCGTATCGGAGCAAAGCATAATGAAAGAGATTCATGGCTACGCATCTGAGGTCAGCTACCGCAATGCAGCCTCCAAAGACTGGAAGACGAGAGAAGAGCTCTACCTAGTCTTCATAGCTCACTATGCAGTCCTACTGCCAATCATCGAAAAAAAGCTGCGAGAGATGTGGCAGAAGTTTGAAATTTAAATTTTGCCCAGAGGGAGTTTCAGATTTTTGCCCAGAGGGAATTTTGCCCAGAGGGATTTTGCCCAGAGGGGGTTTCATTTTTGATACATTACCGATTTGCTAAAAAGTAGTTGCCGGATTTCCGGCTGAGTTGCTCATGGCTTAGTGTAGATGTTACACTATCTATAATTGGCTGTAATTATGCTGATCAACATTAAAACATATTGCAATTATCTATATATGAAATTCACCGCAAATAAGGTATTTGCTTGAAATTCACCCTATAAATATATGTTATTCAGTAGTTTAACGTATTATAAAAAAATGTAATATGATATAAAAAGTACTTATTTGATAAAAAAAATGTACAAAACGTTTGAAATTGACAAAAATGTTTTTTAGGTTTGTGTACATATTCACTTATTCACTAAAAAAACTACTATTATGAAAAATTTCAAAATTGCTTTTTTATCCCTTATTACATTGAGCTTATTTGCATCTTTTATGTTTATGGCTTTTAATTTTTTCGCACCTAATTATTTACCTTATTAATTAAATTAATTACTTAACTAAAAAAAAACTATAACAATGAGACACTCATTTAATTCTAATTGGGCTTGCGTACATGAATACGCACAAAGGAATAACACACACGGCAAAAGTTCATCTATATTTTTCGAATACGATAGAATTTATTCGTACGGGTATCATTATCAAATTGCTGAATTTATTGACAACAATACTATATTGATTAATGATGTAGGCTATTCAGTTTCAACCGGAAAACACATAAGTTTAGTTAGACAGGCAACAAATCATTATAAGCAATTTTTTGTTACCAAACATGATCTAAAATATGTTTATAGCCATGTAAAAAATTATTTATATCCAAAACTTATAAAAGCTAGAAAGCCTTATATATATTCTGATGAAATTGAATATTTGTGGAATTGCGTAAATGAATATGTAGAATATAGGAAATTAAAAGTAAAAAGATCAAAAGAATATAAATATATAAACAGGCTTATAAATCAAATTAATTCAGATAATTTCAAACAAAATTTAAACGATGCTAGAAAAAAAGCCATAAAAGCCGAAAGAATAGCAAAAGAAAGAAAGGCACGCAAAGAAGCAAAAGAATTAAAAGACAATATCAAAAAATTTAAATCTTTTGAGAAAGGCTATTTTAGAAGCAATGAACAATATTTGAGAATAAACGGAAACAATATCGAAACTAGCATGGGTGCAAAGGTTGATATTAAAGAAGCCAAAATATTATATAAATTAATCAAATCCGGCAAAGATATCAAAGGGTATAAAATTGACAATTTTACCGTAATTGGAATAAACGGCACTTTAAAAATTGGTTGCCACAACATTAATAAAGTTGATATGCACGAAACAGGCGAAAAATTACTAAAACTAGAATTATGAGAATAGCATATAAAATAATAGCATATAATAAAACAAAATACTACACGGTATTAACTAAACTTTGCAGAATGCACAATTTAAACTATAGACGCATTCAAAATAGATTAAAAAGACAAAACTATTATTGTTTTTTGAATTCAGAATTTAACATTATCGAAATTGAACGGATAACTATTAACTAACAATTAAAAACTAAAAACATGAAAACTATTGAAATTAAATTATATCAATTCAGCGAATTATCCCAATCGGCAAAGGAGAGAGCGCTGGAATTACAAAGGGAATTTTATTTTGAAACCGGCATTCCATTTATTCAAGATGCATTCAATACTATTAACGAATTTTGCCACATAATAGGCGCTAAATTTATTAGCGTAGATTATTCATATAGAAACGATATAAGCTACAAATTTAATGCTGATGATCATCTTATGGATATGAAGCCAATGAGGCTTAGAACATGGATTATAAATAATTGGCTTCCATATATGAGAAAAGGCAAATATTATTCAATGCCGGGCAAATGGATTAATGGCAAATATTACTATAAAAAAAGATATTCAAAAATTCAGTTTGAATATGATAATTGCCCATTAACGGGAGTTTCTTACGATTGCGATATATTGAAGCCATTGTTAAACTTTATTGAGAAGCCAACAGATATTAACATTAAAGATATTGTATCGGAATGCTTTAATAGTATGCTCAATAGCTTAGTGAATGAATATGAATATATATTATCTGATGAATACCTTATTCAAGATATTGAAGCTAATGGATATAATTATACTGAATATGGATATATATACTAAACCAATACAATAGCTTAATATGAAGCCTTATGATTAACGTTGTAGGGCTTTTTTTATGCTTATTATTTAGGGCTGATGCTAGCTCCTTTCACCCTCTTTTTATATCAGTAATTTTATAAGCCTTTGCATATCATCGCAGAGGCTTTTTTGTATCCATACCCCATAAGCCAATTAGAGCCGTTTTAAGGCACGTTCTCTAGGTGTGTGGTGTATTACCCTTACTAAGCGGAGATCGTCGCTTAGAGAGCCTTAAAATAGCCTTAGAATGGATTCTAGCCTATATCATACCGCATCACATTGGATAAATAGCTGAGTTAGTGTATTCCTTACACTATGTGATAGTGTACATTGTACACTAACCCCCCCCCCTATGGGGGTGGAAATGCCCCCCACCTTACCCTCCCCTTCAAATTTTTAAAATTTCATAGGGGATTAGAGTTTTTCGGCTTGATTTTAGCTTGTTGGGATATGACCAATGTTTACACCTGAGCCTCTCTCGTTTGATTTAAGAGCCTTAAATTAAAAAGTGGGGTATAACTACCATTTTTAGGAGAAAGTCCCTTACAGGGCAAATTAGAGGCATTCTGAGGCATTTTACGGATATGTTATGGATTGCATTTGTTAATTTTGGTTGCTTACATTCTGCCAAAGACTTACAATCCGTAAGTTCTTTGTCTTCATGTTTTATGAGAAATTAGTAGACGAGGCTTGGCGAGTCTACTAGGCAGGGGGTTGCTGGTTTAGTCTTGTGGTATAAAAGGGGGATGGCTATGAAGCCCCCTTTTACTGAGTTTTCTTTTTTTTCCTTTAGTTTTTTTTATTTAGAGTATAAGTTATAGTACAAGTTATAGTACAATAACTGTAATAGTACTGTTACATAGTTACTGTAATATTACTATATTATAGTACTATAATATATTATGTTAGCTCAGCTATATACCTAGTTAGATTAAAAAAGTATGTGTTTGGGGTAGGAAAATTGGATTGGAATTTGTAGTTTTGGGATAAAGTTATTGAGCATGAATGAGGGTAGATTAAAGATTGTCATAGAGGATGAGTTTGGCACACCTATCCATTTCGAGTTGGACTTTGATGGTGTTGATGAGTTGGACAATGCTTTGGAGATGCTTAGCGACTCTATTGTTTTAATTGCCAGGAATAGAGAACCTGGTCATAATGTTTCCGATGAAGAAGAATGAAAATATTGACATTAGCCAAATTCCGATTTATTCCGGTTTACAAGAGTATGACTTTATGACATCAAGTTTTGATTGCCGGTGTCCTACTACTGAGGGTTATTTTTATAAAATTGAACGAGAAAACATTGGGCATACTGCCGAGTGTATAATTTTTGGTTTTGAGAGATTTTTTAAAAGCCCATTTTATACACCTATTATGTGTGGTACTGGTAATCACTTAGTTTATACTGATGGCGATTGGGATTATGGTGAAGTCATTGGTTTTTTATGCGCTCTGTTTTGTTCTTCTGTTGTTTTGATGGGTGTCTTCAACCTTTTTAAGCACCTTTTATAGATTTTTTGTATCTTAGGATTTTGATCATTAAAATCTAATAGATATGAAAAAGTGTATGTACACCGGAGGTAAGAAAAAATCTTATTAAGAAATTATTTCGTTCATTATTTGATTTTTAGTTTTTTGTTGCCTAAATTTGGCATTGAAGAAAACTTTAAAAGAGTTATAAAAGGCATTCGAACTACCAATTCGTGTGCCTTTCTTCTTATTACATTACTTGATTTTTTTTTATGAAAGCCCCTGATTAAGTTCTTGGGCTTTTTTTTGTATCTTTGTATATGATTAAGTCAATATTTATACTGATTTATGTTTCTATTTTATCAATCTACCAAAAAATTAAGTTATGGATAAATTCCCTTGGAATACCACCTTCCTTGTGGCGTGGTTTATTATTGCCTTGTATGTTCTTTGTGGGCATATATCTGCTTTTCAGATTAGTTCTATTAGCATTCTTGACGTACTTACTCTTTTTGTCGTTGGTATTGTTGTTTTAGGCGTGTTCTTTCAGCTTTTAGGCAACTTTTTAACTTACTTACTATCGAAGAATGTCCGATAATCGCAAAAATAAAAATTACCGTAGGGGACTCACTAAGCAGAGGGTTGAGCAGATCAAAGAGATGGGTCGCAATTCTATCATCCATGTTGGTGACAACCCTAATGTTGGTGCGCCTACTGGCTCTAGGAAGCTACTGACCAAGCTCAGTAAAGATGGCAAGTATTCCAAGCAAGAGGTGAGAGATACCTTCGCTATAGTCGCTTGTATGACCGAAGACGAGCTTGTGAGGGTTCTCAAAGATGAAACTTGTACTGCCCTAGAGAAAGTAGCTGCTAGGTGCTTCGATGAAGCTATCAAGTGGGGATCTTACAAGAAAGTCAAGGACATCATAGAGATGTTTGCCGACAAAGCTACTGCCGTCTCTACCTCTACAGTTGAGCATAAGGTTAATATTCCAGCTATCAACTTTGCTGACCCAGAGGCTTTGAGAAAGAAGATTAAGGGAGATAAGTTTGATGATGCAGAGATTGAGGAAGAGTAATTCAAGTATCAACTAATAATCTTTGGTAGAGTTAAACCCTAAATACAAGCAGATTTTAACTACCGACAAGAGGTACGTCATCATTACCGGTGGTCGTGGCTCAGGTAAGTCTTTTGCCATTTCAACCATAGCCAATTTAATAACTTATGAGAAGAAAAACCGTATTCTTTATTCCCGTTATACCCTCGTATCTGCTGAAATATCCATTATCCCCGAATTTGAGGAAAAACTTGAGCTTCTCAAGGTTGAAAAGGATTTTCAAGTAAGGAAGAATCAGATAGAGAACCTACAGACTGGTTCTGACATCCTGTTTAGGGGTATAAAGTCCTCTTCTGGAAACCTTACTGCCAATCTTAAGTCACTAAAAGGTGTTTCTGTATGGATTGTAGAGGAAGCCGAAGAGCTTGTAGAGGAAGACATCTTCGATAAAGTCGATTACTCTATCCGTTCTGCCCATGCTAGGAACTTGGTTGTCCTAATCTTAAACCCTACCACCATTGAGCATTGGATATGGAAGAGGTTTTTCGAGAAGTCGATGAAGTATGAGTATGTAGATGGCTATAAAGTGCCTATTTCTACCCATCCGGAGGTATTGCATATCCATACGACCTATATGGACAACTTAGATAACTTATCTCCCAGTTTCCTTAACCAAGTAGACAGATTGAGGGAAGAACATCCTGACAAGTACCACAAGGTTATGCTTGGTGGATGGAGAGAGAATGACGAAGGTGCTGTTTTTAAGAATTGGGTGGAAGGACACTTTGACAACAACTTACCATACTGCTATGGGCTTGACTTTGGGTATTATCCAGACCCTCTAGCCTTTATCAAGGTTGCCGTAGATCATAAGAATAAAAAAATATACCTTCAAGAGAAGATATATGAGACAGAGCTGAGCAATGATGAGATAAAGAGAAAGGTGACTAGGAGTATAGATAGGATGACTGACCTTATTGCTTGTGACCACGATAAGAAGACTGTTGCTGAGTTAAAGAGTCATGGATTGAATGTTAAATTAGCTAAAAAGGGTAAGGTAAAAGAAGAGATTACCGCTCTCCAGGATTATCACCTAGTAGTTGATTATAACTCGAATGAAATAAAGAGGGAATTGAGGCTATACCATTGGAATGATAAGAAGTCTAGTATTCCTATTGATGAATACAATCACCTTATGGATGCTATGAGGTATGCTTTTAATGAACTAAGTAAAAGAAGAAAACTAGGTCTGAAGTTCTTTAATTAAAAAAGCCTCTCATCTTTATGAAAGGCGTTTCGATTATTTGAACACTTTTTAAACCCACAGGGTTAATAATTCTGTTAAATTAATAATAGTTTTGTAAAAACACAATAACTGCAATGATTTTTATAGACATAACGGTAGGTTCTTTGATTAAGAAGGTGAAGAAGCACTACGAGGGTTTGAGTGGTATAGGCAGCATTTCTGGTATAGAGAAAGAGATGGCTCATTTTGTTTCTGAGTGGGGACTTACGGTAGCTGTAGACTTTAATGGCGGTATTACGTTGTTTCCTATAGGATGTACGTCATCATATAAGATTTTATGCCTAAATTCTAGCGGAACTACTGCCTTTTGCTTAAATGAGGGTTCTAGGTTGTCAGATGTGATTAAAGACTTGTCCGACCAATGTGTGCTAGATAAGATATGCCTACTAAAGAATGAAATTGCCAATATGGAGAGGCAAATAGAAAACAAAAGAAAAAAATTAGAACACATAAGGTTGACAAGGCGATAAAAAATCCTTAGTATTGTAATTCATGTTGTAGTTTATTTTTAGTGAATACGATTTTAGAGGCATCTCCCCGATGTCTCTTTTTTTTTATTTTATAACTACTATATTATTGTTTATCTTTGAAGTGATAAATTATTTTTAGTGTATTAAGTACACTAATTAGTGACGAAGGAGCAAGTCGCTGAACTTTTTTTAAGAAATAAAAACTTTTAGAAATGAGTTTAGTATGCGCCTGTGATTTGGGAGACCAAATGACGTCCCTTCCAAGTGCTTGTCTTGAGGACTTGGGTGTTCCTGTAAAATTAATTCTTCACAGAACCAAGAATCCTTCTGGCACAGTATATGCCTTTGATGCTTCTGATACTGCTGGTACTGATGTTGATGATCCAACAACAATTACGTTTTGGAATGTCTATACCGGTACTACGGCAGATACTCCAGATGAAACGAAGTTTATCCCTACTCCAATAATCCACGCTGTTGAGATGAGTGGTGGAGAGCCTAGAGAGTACGGTGGAGGAAATGCTACTAGGGGTGGTATTCCAATCGTTAGAGGTTCTGAGTTCGTGCAAGTTAATGGTGAGTTCTTGAGAGTAAATCAGCAGTTGATTACTGTTCTAAAGACTTACTCTTGTGAGGATGGCAACCTAAGTGCTTTCTTCGTACACGAAGGAGGTCAGATTTCTGGTATTGTTGATTCTCAGTCATCTCCTACTACTTTCAGAGGATTCCCTATTCAGTCTTGGCACGTTGGTGATAAGATGATGGGTCAAAGAGATGGTATTGATAAAAATATGGTTAGATTCTCTTTAGAGGAGGACTACAGTAATCTTCTCTACGCATTTAATCCGGCTGGTACATTTAACCCTGTAACAGACCTATAATAGAGCAAAATGCCTAGAACTAAGAAGAATCACATATTATATCACGAGGTTATTGCTCCTGAGGGTAGAGAGTTTAAGGATGGTAGGCAGAGAGACTATCTTTTATCAAAGCCTGGATGGCAGTCAGAACCTATTGAAGTAAAGGATGCCAATACTCAAGGAACAGATATCGGAGATATTAGCGGAGAAGAAGAATAATCGCTTTTTACGAGAGGCAGTTGATCAACAAGATCGACTGCTTTTTCATACCGAAAATGTTAATAGGAACTCAGCACCAAGATATTTAGCAATCTTCTTGGAGAAAGTGAGAAGCCTTTTGACTGAGGATAAGCAAAAGACCTTCATCAAGCTAATGGACTTTCCCTTAGATACCACTAAGACGGTAGATGAGGTGTATCGGTGTTTGGCAAAGGTATTTGATGGCGTAGATCCCATATATCGCCTTATATTCAGAAGTGACTCCGGAGACTTGCAAGGTGATGCTTTGCAATACTTGGAAGACCAGTTCGGATTTCCTCAAGAGCTTAGAAATTACTTTTACCGGCTATTTAAGACATCCATAAATTCAGTATTGGTTGTTGGTCTACCGGAAGAGCAAGACTCTACTAGACCAGAGCCATTTGTTTATGATGTTGATATAAGTCAAATAATAGAGTTTGATGAGGATGAAAGGGGCAACTTTAATTACTTGATATACAAGAAGGATGCGGAAAACTATTGCATTATAGATGATGAATCGTACCGTATTTTCAATCTAACCAATGGTGCAGTAGATGTTACAGAACAGACGGAGCATAATCTTGGTATGTGTCCTGTGACTTGGTTTTGGAACGATAAGCTGGGTAACTGCGTGACGGCAAACTCACCTCTAAGTATGTACTTAGGTTCGCTTGATGACCTTCTTTTCGAGAAGACTAATACCAAGTATGCTAAGTTATATGCTGCATATCCTATCTATTGGGGATATAGTGGAGAATGTACCTTCGAGGATGCCGATACGGAGTGCCACGAGGGTTATCTCAAGAATAAGACTGCTGACACCTACTTGAGAAAGGCTGGTCAGCCGATAAAGTGTCCAAGTTGTAATAACAAGGTTGGTGTAGGAACATATATAAGCGTTCCATTCCCTGACGGAGAGGACATACCGGCAATTAAAGCTCCGGTAGGTAAGTTGGATGCCGATGTGAAAGGCATTAAGATGCTTAGAGAGGATGTAATGAATCTGGAAAAAGAGATTTATAAGGGTATTACCAATGACCTTTATAATCCTTCAGACTATGAGGCTATGAATGAGACTCAGATCATGTCTATATTCGATGGTGCTGAACAGACCTTGCTCACTCTACAGAAGCATTTTGAACACATTGAGAAGTGGGTCATTAACACTTGCTTAAAGATACGCTACCAAGATGCCTTTGACCACTACTATGTAAGCTATGGTACTAAGCATTATGTATTTAGTGCCGATGTGTTACTTATGGCATATAATAAGGGTTTGAGGTCTGGATTCTCAGAAACTATCTTGGATAGTATTTATCAAAAGTATTTGGAGGCAGAGCATAAGGATAATCCGAGAGGCTACCGTAGGGCTAAGATAATGTTTGAATTAGAGCCTTTCAGGCACTCTAAGAGGGATGAAGTTCTTTCTTTGGTGAAAGAGGGTGTTATAGATAAATCTGAGGCATATATGAAGATTAATTTCAGTTCCTTGATATCTAGGTTTGAAAGAGAGAATGGTTCTCTTGAGGTATTTGGCAGTATGTCAGACCAACCTATGAGGCAATTAATAGAGTCTATTAGAGCTAGGATTCAGACCTATTTACCTGTAGTTAATTAATTTTTATAAATAGTGTTAAAGTGATTATATTTGCCTTAGTGTAGTATTTACACTATTTAATTAATAAAAAAGTTATGGGAAGAGGAAGACCAAGAAAACAATCACCAGAAAAGCCAGTTGTTGAAGAAGTTGTAGAGAACTATGACAACGACAACGAGGTAGAAAAAGTAAAAGTGGATGCTATCTTAAAGAAGGGAGATAATCCAAACATTGCTCAAGTTAGAATTAGAAGGATTGGAGTAGATGAGGTAACAGGAGAGCCATTGTTCAAGCCATTTGTATGCACCTTTAATTATCAAGACTACAAGACTTTCTTGAAGTTGGGAGGATTAAGGATAAGCAATGGAAAGAAAATAGGTGTCTTTAACAGTCATCTTATTCTTGAAGAAGTGTATTTACCTGACGGATTTCCATCTTATGAAGAGTGGAAGCAATCAAAGGGTATTGTTTAATAAAAAAGAGTAATTAATGCTAACCACCAATGAATTAAAGAGTCAAGAAGCGTTAAGTGGATTGACAGACGAGCAATATGATGCTATTGCCGGAATATTGAAAACGACAGTAGATAAAGCTGTGGCAGTTCAACTCAGAGAGACTCACGATATGTACGACAAAGACATTCGTGAGATTACTGGCTTAGATAAGCCTATTGACAAGAAGAGCTACGAGTTTAATCGCCAAGTGTTATCTAGTTATAGGGATAATGTGGAGACTTTAAAGTCTGAGGTTGAGAAATATAAGGCAGACATTGCAGAGTTGTCTAATAAATCTCCTGACGATGCTTTAAAGTCAGAGTTAGAGAGTGCTAAGAATAGCATTCAAGCTCTTAATGACAAGATTAGCGAACTTAACATGGCGCATAAGTCTGAGCTTGAGAATATGCACAAGCAAAACTTTGAGGCTAACATAAAGAGCATTCAGAGTGGCGTTTTATCTCAGCTAAAGTTTTCTGATAACTATGATAGCTTCGCCCAGGATAGTTTCAGCAAACAAGCGATAGCTGAAGTGATGTCTATGGGTACTCCGCAGATAAGTCAAGTGAATGGCAAGGATGAGATTGTTTTTGTCGATGAGAACAATACTCCTATTGCTGATCCTTCCGACATTACTAAGCCATTGACATTTAGCAAGGCGGTAGTCGGAAAATTGTCGAATTATCTTGTCGGAAATGACAAGAAGTCTGGTCTTGGCAATAAAGCGAAGCCGGACAACACATCTAGGTCGAATGGAAATTTCTCTACAAAGGTAGAGGCGATGAGATATATTGAAGACACTCTTGCTACTCAAGGCGTTGCCTATGGTAGTGAGCAGTTTCAAGAACGGAAAGATGCGATGTATAAAGAACTTGGCGTAGGAGAATTGCCGGTTCGATAGAAATATTTTTTCGTGGTGTAAAAGAGCAAAGCACCTAATTATTTTTTAAACCTTTAAAAACTTACGAAATGAGTTTGTTAGCAACAAGGGTGCAAGAATTTAGGATTGCTTCACCCGAAGCCTCGAAATATACCACGAGGACAGGAAGAGCAGGTTGCTTTGATGCCTTCGTTATGGGCAATTCTGAGCCTGACTCAATTATTACTCCAGAGATGCTTGAGAAAGCAGCTATATCTTCTGGAAGGGATATTAAAGTCCCAGTATTTGATTCTGAGAGTGTAACTGTAGCTACTGGTACTAGACCAGTTGTTATTGCTGATGATGAGAATACATCTGCTCTAATGAGCGTTACAAAAACCATTTACTCTTGGGGTTTTACTATTGTTCCGGCTAGATACGGCAACAACGAAATCAAGATGCAACAAGACTTTAACAGAAAGTTCAAGAAGTATCTTGACCAGATCATTGATGATTTGGATGCTGCTGCTGCTTCTAATTTGAACACGAACAAGTCTCAGGTATTTGCCGACACTTTGGTACATACCAATGCTTCAAATGTTATTCAGTCTACACAAGCTAATAAGGACAGACTTTATTCTGACCTTTCTGTTATTATGAAGGCTAATAAATATTTTGGCGCACCTTACCGACTTATCACTAATGCTGGTGGTGAGGCTATCTTGAGACAACAAGAGAAGTATGGTCAGTTCAATGAGGTAAATAAGACTCTTGAGTATGCTGATAAGACTCAGCATTTCTCTCAAAACATCTCTAATGGTGCAGGAGTAGAGGCTACCGGTTATATGGTTAATTCTGGATCTCTTGGTGTTTTGTTCACTCACGAAGCTGATTCAATCTTGAGAACGCAGTTGGCTGATGGTACAGAGTGGGGTATAGATACTCTTCCTGTTCTTAACGTGCCAATTTCTACTTACTACTACGAAGGAAGGGCTGACAAGTCTGCTCTTGGTGGTGCTGAAACGGCTCACCTAGAAAGAACGGCAGTACAGTCTTATGGTTTCTCTATGGAAGTTGCCCTTATCAATGCTTACATTGATGATTTGACTACTGTAGCTGCTCCTATCGTGAAGTGGGAAGTTACCGAAGCGTAATGGATAACTGAAAGGTGATTTGGTTAGTTTGATAACTTTTTGAAGGGGGAGGGATGGTTATTCTTTCCCCTTTCTTCAATAAATATCCATTATGATAAATTATAGCACTATAAAGGCAGCTTTTCTTCCAAAGATCGGATGGAGACAGAATGTTGATCCGAGCAAAACTCAGCTTGTAGACCTTACGACATCTACAAGTGGTTTATATTATAATGATGCCCATCCATTGTTGACTCCACGAGTGTTAGAGGCACTAGCCTTTGATGACTCACAAGTGACGTATAGTGCCTATGGTGCTGGAACGCAATACGGATTTGGTGAGGTCGTAGAAGAATCTGGGACAAACTACATTTACATTAATCAGACGCCAAGTACAGGCAATACGCCTCCCAATTCTACTTATTGGAGGGAGTACGAGTCTTTAACAGAAACGCTAAGACAAGAGACAGAGGCTGGTATTGTAAAGTGTGTATCGGATTGGTTTAATAAGAAGAGTAAGCTACAGACTGCAAATAACTTGCTTTCTAACGAGTATATGGTTAAGACTACCGGAGACATAAGTGATACTACTGCAAATAGTGGTAAGACGAGGTTTATAGAGATTACTCCACCGCAGAGTCTTAATTTGAAGTTTGAGCCTTATAAGATAGGTCTTCAATTTACTGTTGCCGAGAACATCCCAATAAAGATATTCAAGTCTGGGCAGTCAGCACCGATACACACCGAAACATTTGCATATACCAATGCCAATTCTATGCAATGGTTTGACTTAGATGTAGAGTTCGAGGGTGGATTCAGATATTGGATAACGTATAATGAGTCTGACATAACTGGAGATTCCATCAATGGTCTTGTTGATAGAGGTTACTATCAAGATTACATTACTTTTCCGGTAGGTAAGTTTTATGATGCCGTAGGGGGCTATCACAGTAATGACAATGATGCCTTGTGGGATCTTACTGAAAACACCTATAACGTGGTGAATAACTACGGTATGAACTTTAAGGTGAGGGTACAATGTGATTACACTCAGTTCATTATAGACCAAGCCGATGAGTTCTTAATACCGATGCAGTTGAGTGTTGCTATGTATGTACTTAGGAAACTAGCTTTGAATCCGGAAGCTAATGTCAACAGAAGGGAGAATAAGATAGATACTGCTCAGATATTGTATGAGATAGACGGAGATTCGAGAGGTAATAGCCTAGTGAATAGAAGCATGAAAGTGCAATATGAGGAAGCCTTAAATTCTATCGCCTTTGACAATAGTGGCGTTGATGAGGTGTGTCTTCCATGTAGGAGGCGAGGCGTTAAATATAGTGGAATATGATAAGTCCTTTTAAGAAGATAGCTCGTAGGATAGAGACTTTTGACAGAGTTCAGAGGGATAGGATTCTTATGAAACACTTGAAGGGATTAGAGGATGAAATTATTGACTTAAATACAGAACAATTAAGGGAGAGGGGTGAGACATCAGATGGCGTTAAGATAAAGTCTTATCAGCCATACAGTCCGAATACGTCAAAGTTTCCTGGAAATCAAAGTAAAACGCCAACGGCAAACGTAACTTTATATGCGGAGGGAGACTTTCAAGGGGCTTTTGAGGTGAGATTTGGCAATGATTGGTTTGCTATATTCTCAAATGATGAAAAGTCTGATGCTTTAGAGCGCAAATATGGTAAAGAAATCTTCGGTCTAACTGAGGAATCTAAGCGATATTTATTATCTTTGTTTAAGGATGATTTTGTAACTGATTTTAGAGATTATCTGCTAAGATGAATGTACCTAGTAAAGCTGATGCTCGTCTATTAGATGTCCCTTGCGACATAATAGCTTCCACACTCAATACGAGACTGTCTTGGTTGAATAATGCTTATGGTAGATGTGAGAAATACATCAATGCCGTAGAGGTAGGAAGCGATGAGGTATTTCCGGCTATTTATGTTGGAGGCAGGGCAGATGATTCTTATCTTTTACTGCTCCCAGACCAAGACTTAGGTAATTTCATGTTTATAGATGTTGAAACCAGCCAATCATTTCAGACTACCCTTACTGACGTTGATTTTGATGTAAGGGTATCTCTGATATTTTGGTTTGACTATAGAGATGTTTATCCATCTGACCACGTTAATCGTACTATTGATAATATCAAGTACGACATACTCACCGAAATTAAAAAGGGGTTCAAAGGCGTTAAGCTAGAACCCTATATGGTACACGAAAGCTCAAAGGAGATATACAGTACCTTTTCGACTCGTATTGCAGATTCTTACCTTCACAGAGAGGGTTTGAGGTCTGCCTTGATGCGACCTTATGGTGGTCTAAGGGTGGATTGTAATTTGCGATATGTCGAAACTTGTTGATAGATGAAGCAAAAGATTAATGGCAACTATGTAGAGTTGTATGACAGTATGGAGAGCATGAATATTATGAGGTATATCCTTTATAATAGATATGTGATGATAGATGCTGGTATTGGCTCAGATATGGATAGCATAGTAAATCATTTTGCCAACCTACAGAGGTTTATACTGAAGGAGGACAAAGAGAATGCTCTCAAGGAGATGGTTAATATGAGGCAGAACATGATATTTGCCGTCAATATGAATAGTATGGAGTTTATGGCATTTGCTTCCTTAGTAAAGTCTATCAACGGAAAGAAATATCCGAATAAGCTGTCTGAAGATGACATCCATGAAATAATGGAAGATTTGAAGAGTAGGGACTTAACGATCGGCAAGATGAAGGAGTGGCTCACCGAAGTAAAAAAAAAATTAAAGACCGAGCAAGAGCTATTTTTTCCTTCAATGGGAAACCCTCTGACATCACTTGAGTATTTTTCTCTTTTAAAGAAGAGGGCATTACTGATGCTTGATAAGATAGATGGAGAAGATACTACTGAAGACATTTATGTTGTCGAAGAGCAGCTTTATGGTACATACACGCCTAAGACGTATGGGGGTAAGGATGGAGAAGAGGTAAAGTATGTGAAAAACTTTAATGAAACGCTTATAAGCCTTTCAAAATACTTAGGGATTGATGCTTCTAATCTTACTGCATTAGAGTTCTATCAAGGTCTTGAGTTGGCAAAGAAAGAGGCTAAAGAGCATAAAAAGATAATGGCTAAGAGATGACAGTAATAAAGACATCCGACTTTTTTGATGATGGGTACAAGCAAGACCTCCAAAAAATTGCTGACGAATGGCGTAATCTAGGCGAGGATATAGAAAACGTCATCAAACAACTAAAGAAGGCAGGGCTAGGGTATCGCTCATCCTTAGAGCAAATGCAAGGGAACACATCTGGAGGTCAAGAGCAGATCAAGAAGATGTCTAAAGAAATCCAGCAATTACAGAAGGCGATAGAGCGATTTGAAATAGCGAGTAGTGGTGCCGGACAGGCTCAAGCGTTTTGGAATGAGCAAACTAGAAAGGCAAACTATAAAAACAAGGTTGCTGCTCAAGAGGTAATGGCTCAAGCTGGAAGTTATAATGAATTGTCAGCATCGCTAAAAAAGGCATTAATTGATATTAAGAACATTAATGTATCTACTCTTGAAGGTAGTCAGGAGTTTGATGAGGCTGCTAAGTCTATAACTAGGATGAGGAAATCTCTAAAAGATATGGATGCTCAGATGAATAGCCACCGTAGAAACGTAGGAAACTACAGAAGTGGAATAAAGGGTCTTGTGGGTTTAGTTAAGCGTTTAGCAGCAGTATATTTGGGTTTTGAGGCATTTAGGAGTGCCGTGATAACGACTAAAGAATTAACAGTTGAGACTAACTCATTAAGACTTGCATATAGTAAGATTATTCCTGACTCTAACAAGTTAGCCAAGACTAATAAGTTTTTATCTGAGACGGCAGATAATTACGGTATAAACTTGAATACTCTTCGTAAGAATTACTTGCGTTTTACGGCAGCATCAAAATCTACCAACTTGTCTATGGAGGAAACTCAAGCCATCTTTAATTCTGTAGCCAAAGCTGGTTCTGTGATGGGATTGGAGGCGATAAGGATGGATAGGGCGTTTAACGCATTGGAGCAGATGCTATCGAAAGGAAAAGTCAGTTCAGAGGAATTAAGGCAGCAGTTGGGTGATAGTTTGCCAGGTTCTATGGAGATAATGGCTGATGCTTTAGGTAAAACAACTGAAGAATTATCTAAGATGCTTGAAGAGGGTAAGGTACTTTCTGAAGATGCACTCCCTAAGTTTGCCAAGCAGTTGGAGATTACTTATGGTATAGAAAATTTAAATAGAGTAGAAAATCTTGTAGCAGCACAAGGAAGGTTAAAAACATCTATAATTAATCTTGTAGATGCACTAGGAGCTGAAAATGTTTTGGCTAAGTTTTATGATACAATAGCAAAAGGGGTTGATTATGTTACCAAGTTATTAGAGGGAAATACTGGTGCTGTTTCAGCTAACGTCAGGGCATTGCAAGAACAAAAAATTGAACTTAATGTTCTTGTTCAAGAAATTACTGATTTAAATACATCGGAAAAAAGACGTTCCATCTTGATAGGTCAACTAAACGCAAAATATCCTAAATTTCTAGAGGGTTTGTCTAAAGAGGAACAAACTAACGCCAATATTAAAAAAAGGCTTGATGAGCTGAATGCTGCTTATGTTAGAAAGATAGCTCTACAAACCATTGAGGATGATGTTCAAGAGCAAGTAACTAAGTCTCTTAATGCACAAAATCTAGCTCTTGATAAACAAAATAAATTAAGGGAAATGTTCACCAAAAGGTTTGGTGAAGAAGAGGCTAATAGAATGATCTCTATTTCAGGGGGTAGCATACTTAATGCCATGGCTGCTTATTATAAAGATCAAACAGGAAGAGATTTAGAAACATTTACACCTACTGAAAAGACTGCTTCTCAAGTTTCTCCTAGACAAATGGGTGGCTTTGTAACGAATCGAGCGAAAAAAGAATTTCTTGACATGGCAACTCTTTATAAGGAGATAAATGATTTGCAACTTGAATCCAATGAAGCCACAAATCAAGCTATTGAGTTACAAAAAAAACTTAACAAGACTCTTGAAGCTATGGGATTTGGGCTTGAATTTTTTGAGCCTAGTGGTAAAACTGATACAACTGATACAACTGACACGGGTGGTTCATCTAAAGAAGAAATCCATGCGGAAAGATTAGCTGAAATAGAATTACAAAGAATTTTTGTAGAATATGCCGAAGAAAGTTTTAAGAAAATAGCAGCGTTGAGGGTACTTGACCTTGAAAAAGCTGAATTAATTAGAGATCAAGATATTCATAACGCAAAAGAAGGAACTAGTGATAAGTTTGATGCCGAACAAGAGTATTTAAAACAGAAACTTGAGATAAATCTTAGAACATTAAATGATATAAAAGATTTACAAGACAAATATGATAAAGAAGAAGAAGATTCTAATAAAAGAAAATTAGAATTAAAAAAAGAACAATTATCTATACAGCTTCAAATACAAGATAATGAAGTTAAAGCACAAAATCTTGACAAGCAACAAGAAGAATTGGAGATTCTCGGAAACAAAATTTTGTATTTGAGGGCATTGAGGGACTTAGAAACAGACATAACTAAGCAGAAGCTAATTCAGTCTCAGATAGATGCTGCTGAATCAGAGTTTATTGCTAAATCTACTCAGGGTGTTGATGCGGATACTAAAAAGACTAAAGATGCTAAGATATTTGGGTTTAGTTTAAGAAAGGGTATTAAAAAATTGTTGCCAGAAGAAGTTAGAGAAGATGAGAAGAAAGTAGATGCAGCATTTGAAGCTGTTGTTAGTGGATTTGCTTTAGCCAAAGATGCTATGACTGACTACTATAGGACTGCAATACAATTATCTAATGAGTTGGTTCAACAGAGAAACCAAGAGGTTGCTAGTGCAGAGAGAGCATTAGAACGAGAGATAGCTTCTAGGAATGCAGGATATGCCAACTTTGTAGATGATGCTCAGAAGAGGCTCGACCAAGCAAAGAAAAATCAAGAGGAGGCACTAAGGCAGAGACAGGCGTTTCAAAGGCAACAGTTGATAGCGGACAGTATATCACAAGCGAGTGGTCTTACACTTGCTGCGGTTAATATTTTTAAGCAGTTTGGTTTTCCTCTTGGGTTAGCATTCGTTGCCCCTATGTTTGGTGCATTTGTAGCTGCTAAAGCAAAGGCGTTTGAGCTTACTCGCCAAAATTTTGCGGAAGGTGATTTGAGTATTATAGGAGGAGGAAGGCATGGTAGTGGTAATGATACGTTGGTAGGCTTCTCAGGCGGTAGGGCGCAATTTGCTGAGCAAGGCGAGGCGAGAATGATATTGTCAAGAAGGGTTACTGCTAAGTATAAGGATGTATTGCCTGACCTATTTGAATCCCTTAATAGGGGTACTTTCGACATAGATGCCTTGAAGGGTACTAATAGTCCAATACCTTCATTAATAGTTAATGCAAGAACAGATACGAGTAGAATGGAGAAAGAGTTGGTTGCCATCCGTAGGCAAGGAGAGACTCAGACAATATATGACAATGGTAAGAAAGTTGTTATCAAAGGAAACCGAATAAAGAGATATGTATAGGTGGAAGTTGCAAATATACAATTCTACTTATGATGTAAGTCCTACTTACTCAAATGCTGCCGTAAGTGAGGAACGAGAGGAAGGGTTTATGTTTCTTAGAAAGAAGATGCCCAATATAAGGCTTACCGGTAGGGATTTCGATTTAGTCAATGATGGTTCTATAAGGTATAAGTACATACTTATTTTAGAGGAATTGATAGATGGAGACTATCAAGAGGTTGTGAGGGGTAAGTTCTCTAAGCTAGATTGCAAGATAGATACTGATGTAAGGAGTTTAGAAGTCACTCCGGTTACCGTTGATAGGTACACTACTTTCTTGGAGGGTTTGGACATAGAGTATGATTTCTTGAAGTATAATCCTGGTACTTTTGATGTAAGATATGTAAAACCCCCGATATTACAGATTTATGTAGCGGGTTCACCTAAGATAACTAATATAATAGGTGGTAGATATTGGGAGCAAGAATGCAAACCCATAACGGGAGATGATTTCAATGTTACACTAACTAATGATTATAAATTTGGTTCGGCAGAAATTCTAAAAGCATATATAAGTGGTGTTGGGGCGGGTGTCACTCCCGATGTTACGGGTGAATGGACAGATACATTATCGTTCAATACAACACGAAACAATGGGTTTCAAAAAGGTGATTACGAGATTGTTATGTATGGTCGAAGGGCTTATATAGGAGTTACAGAGCTTAGTGGTAATGACATAGATGGGTATAATGGGTTTTTATCTTTTGAGTTTAGTGGTTCTTCTTTGGATGACACGGACTTTGATTCCGTATGGAACGATGGCACAAGGGATATGTCTTTTGTAGGCAAGTACGATGAGCCTGATGTAGGAGAAATATATGTATTTAGACAACATGGAGACCAAGGGGCATACGCCCCTCCCACAACTGGAACTCTAACTCATGTTAGCGGGGCAAACCACACGGCAAGTAATTCATTTACGACAGGGGGCAACAATCATATTGGCGGAAGGTGGCGATGGGCGATATATGATAATAATTTAGGAGAATATGTGTTTTTAGGTGAAATACAAGACCCACTTAATGAAGTGCCTACATATCAAAAGGGAGCTATATTAAGTAAGGTTACAAAGAACGGTTCTTCGGGATATACGCTTACGCCCGAAACGCAAGTAAAGTTACTTGTACATATCGTTTATGCAAGGTTTTTATGCGATAGTCTTTTGCAGTTGGCAGCGTTAGGCGTAACGCCCTTTGATTATTCAAAGCCCGATGATGATATAGTTCCAGCGAACCTAAATTACAGATATGCAGCACCTTATGATTTAGACCCCAATCAAATTGTTGTTTCTGATGATAATTCAACTACTGTTGCCGATTTCGGTGTCATGGTGGATGATGCCTTGTATTTTGCGGGTAATTACTTTACGAAACCATCAGACCCCGAAACACTAATACCCGTAAATATAGATGAATGGTCAGAGCAAAGTTTATGGTTTCATCATGATGCTACAACCAATGCCGTACAGGCTCTAACGCAAACCATCACGCTTAATCACGCCTACAAACTTTCAAACGTAATTAGTGTTCTTTTATCGCAAATAGATTCCAACTTAACACACCAAGAAGCAGAGGCATATAGTGATTATTTTTATGGTTCTTCTAATCCGATAAGGAGTTCACAGAGGACTATATTTATAACGCCTAAGTCTAACATAATAGAAACTAATTATAACAGACCGGCTACGAGGACTAAGATTAAGTTTAGGGAGATTATAGATATGTTGGCAAATGTGTATAATGCTTACATTGATATAGACGAGGACAACAAGTTTATTATAGAGGGTGCTAATTTCTTTATCAATGGAAGGTCTTATTCTTCAACTAATCCTGGAATTAATTTATCTGAGATTCTTACTACAAGGCATTTGGGCAACCTTACAGACAGAAAGAACATATTTAG
>Ga0129345_1000213_pt1 | contig 20696 bp, 20 predicted proteins | sample CPBDNA_FD_94425 | JGI IMG/M metagenome (GOLD analysis project Ga0129345, IMG submission 94425) | Freshwater to marine salinity gradient microbial communities from Chesapeake Bay, USA - CPBay_Sum_20_0.8_DNA | ecosystem: Environmental > Aquatic > Marine > Coastal | place: USA: Chesapeake Bay...
ACCGCAAAAGTAGCGTTTCCAGAAGTGTAAGCAGATGTGGAATAATTAACCGTATCTGCTGTAGTTGTTATGTAATATGTCTGACCTCCTCTTAAATAAACAACTGGACCGTAGGAACTCTGTGTCCCCCTGTAGACTCCTAAAATGGATCTTTCATTGCTGCTATAGTAGTTATGATAGACATCACAATACGAAGGATGATCCGACCAACCGCCACCTACTATCCAACCATACATGTTATGTGCGTTGTAAGAGGCACTACCACCTTGACTACCCATCCTAACGCTAACATACGTATTATCAATCGACCCAATCGAAGTGTAGTTCATGTATAAATGAACTGGATAAAAATAGCTTGAGCTGTAGCCACTTCCTGTCGGCAGACTCACAACAAATTGCCTTTTAGCGACAACGTTGTTTCCTGATAATTTATAAGTGCTAGATGTGTTTATCTCACCTACTACATCGAGTTTATAAGAAGGACTCGTATTATTTATACCTACATTCCCAGATGTATTTTTTATGTATAAACCTCTGCCAACCGTATTATCCACAAATACAGCTAGATCATTACCAGAAGTAACAGATTTAACTGCCCAATAAGTGGAGGTTTCCTTCCTGATCTGGAAAGAATTACCAGTGTATTCAGTTCCGTTGTCTAAATTAATTTCTCCAGTAGATTGACTGCCCCCTCCAGAAATCCTCAAATAACCACCGTTCACATGAAGTTTTTGAGAAGGACTCGCAGTCCCGATACCAACCCGATCTACACTAGCATCACAGTACAGCAGGTTCGTGTCTGTATCTCCTTCAACCCAGAAATCTACGTTGTCTCCTGCATTGTTTACTATAACATTTGCGCCTATCGTGAATTTCTCCGATCCACTTTGAGCAAACATTTTAATGACATCACCCGTTCCAGCCCTTAAACAAATATCATCAAATGCATAAAGGTCAATTTGCCTGCCCCTTAGCTCAGTGACATCTGTTGTGACTCCTGTAATGCTACTCGTCGTTAGTTTTCCTAGTTTATGCTCAACATCGCCGCTAAGAACAATTTCGCCGTTAACATTTGTATCTCCATTTACGTAGAGCTTGTAGGAGCCTGGGGAAGTGTTTGTTCCAATGGCAAAGTTGCCGTTTGGCAACATCAAGGCTTGTTGAACTGTGTCCATCATGAACAGCAAGCCATACCCGTTATTAGCACCTACGACATTAATTGCTGCCCCAGCAGTGCCTACCCTCAATGATCCATAAACACTGCTGCTATTAGACCAGCGAAAAGCTTCGCCGTTTATGCCATCAATGTGAAGTTTGGCTGATGCATTAGCAGTTCCACTACCAATACGCACGTTGCCGCTCGCATCTATCAGGAATCTGCCAGTATTGTTGGTTTTGAACTGCAAGGCTTCTGAGACTTTTGTCCCAAATACAGTCAGTCCTCCCGTTGACCATTCCCAATCGGATTTAACCGTCCCGCTGACAAGATGCTCAATTTTGCCACCCCAGGTCCCATTCATCGACAAAGTGGCTTTATTGGCATAGGTGGTTGGAGTGCAATTAATGCCAACATCACCTGCACTGCTAATCGTCACCCTGTCCGATCCAGCGGTAGATAGCTGAATAGAGGAGACACCTCCTGTAGACGCTATTCGCAAGGTCTCACCACTCTGCTGGATATACCCAACTGTCGCATAGTAGTTATTAAAATTGATCCTTGCGTTGGTTGTTGCATAACTGGTTGCACTGCTGTCTTCCATAGTCAGGATAGGATCAGCAGATTTGATATCTAGGATTGTGTCAGGGGAAGCACCTATACCTAATCCAGTCGATGTCAGGCGCATGCCTTCCTGAATCGCATCTATTCCCTCTGTGCCTGAAGTGACCCCGTTTACCCAGAAGCTGAGTTCTGTGTTCCAGGTAGCACTGGTTGCACGTTCGCCCACTATTGCCGCACTGATGTGATCTTGCCCGTCCCCACCGACATTGAACAGCAACGGGATTCTGTCTCCGAAATTTGGGTTGGATGCTGCGTTTGAGATGACAAATTTGTCAGCGAAATCTGCCGTCTCATTTACTGTTGTGGATGATGTGGTTGGGTTTAACGCAACCTCAAATCTGCCATAGGGGTTGGCGACGTTTATGCCTAATCCAGTTGTCGTCAGGCGCATACGTTCTGATCCGCCTGTGCTGAAATTAATGGTATCGGAACCAGATCGAAATAACCCAGTATCGGTATCATTAATGAAACGGAATGTTGGCGAAGACGCACTACCATCAGCAGCAGAAAACCTTGTGCTTGCTACCTCATAAAATCTTAACGAGGAAGATCCAATACTGTAAGACGCATCAGCACCAGGAAGTATGTTCCCGCTAGAGGTTAGTCTAAATCTTTCAACCGCATCAGCAGATGAAGAACCAGCAGTCCCGAAAACTAGTGAATAAGTGCCAGCAGAGGTGGCTCGCTCAGAGGCAATGAATGATGACTCTTGTCCGTTTGGAAAATTGGTAGTCCCATACCTGTCCTTAAACAAGATGCGACTAGTCGTGCCAGCATTGTTGGCTACACTTGCAAACGTGATAAAATCATGTGTCGTAGATCCAGCTACTGACTGCGAAACAATCAGGTTTGATGACTGGTCCTCGTTTGCGTGAGGAGTGCCAACTTCTAAAGACGAAAGCGTAATATCATCAGAAAGCTGAGTGCTGGTGACGGTATTGTTGGCGAGTTTGGCCCCAGTCAGCGCACCGTCTGCGATGGTGATTTGATTGGATGCATTGTAGCTTACGGGTGCGGCTACTGCTGCTGCACTGTTGGTGATGGAACTGTCTACATAACCTTTGGTCGCTAAATGCCCCGTTGCAGTAGGTGTGGCCGCACTGAGTGTCCCAGTGATCGATCCATTGCCAGACGAATCAATCGACAATCGACTTGTGCCGCTTGTAAATAAGGCCAGGGAATCGTTGTTGTGATCATAGACGATGGCTCCCTGGTAGTTGCTGTTTGGATCGCCAAACGCAATTGTGCCTTTATAGGTAGCCGCAGAATATAGGGTTATGCCGTAATGCCCCAGCCCATCGCCAACTACCAGATCGTCTGCGGTGGAGTCCTGGGTGGACATGCTATCGGTCCTAATGCCCAGGCGATTGCTAGTGTCGAGGACTAGCCCAGGACCACTTCCGCCTGCTGCAATACCGATTGAATCTCCGCTGCCTCCAATCAACTGGATGCCCTGATCCCCACTGGCAGGAGTGTCTTTAAGCTCGAAGTCGAGAGTTCTGGAACCGTTTACAAGAGACAGGACAGAGACAGGTGTGCCGCCAACGCCCAACTTATCGCTGACTTTTACTCCGTCAGAGATTGTCTCAAACTTTTTGCTTCCGTTGTAAAATAGCTCAACACCCCCCGTTGCAATCAAAAATCTGGCGTAATCCGTCGAGGTGTTTTTAAGAATCAAATTACCACTGGTGTTCTGAACATACGCATTGCTTCCATCGTGAAATATTTTGAAATATGCGGACGACCCCAGGTGTAGTTGATTGTGAACCTTAATGTTGCCGTCGTTCTGGAGCGTTAGGACATCAGACGTTGATGTGCCATTGTAGTAGTCAAATTTAAAATCATACTGCGTCGAGTTGGCGACTATCTGTTGCCTCCAATAGCGATTGTTTGAGGCGTTTTCAAAATACAATTGGGCATCGTCCGCCCGTATTTCAAGGAAGTCGCTTAAACGAACCCAATCCAACAACAAGTTGTCCGCAATTTGCGTCGATGTGACTGTGTTGTTGGCGAGTTTTGCGCCAGTGATTGCCTGATCGGCAATGGTCAACTGGTCGCTGACTATTGAGATCGGCGAAGCAACCCCAACGCTTAACACTCCAGCGGATATTGCCAGACCATTGCCAGCAATTGCGGTGTTGAGCTTTGCGCCGCCTATAGCTCCATCTGCGATAGTGATCTCGCTACTCGCATTGTAGCTAATTGGCAAGGCCACCGATGGAGTGGCAGCGGAGACCTGAGAATCTACGTAGGCTTTGGTGGCTGCATGAGCGTTTGAGGTAGGAGTGCTGACTTCCAGGGTTCCGCCGATCTTAGAATCACCGTAGGCATACAGGGTGTAGGTCGATGATGGGTCTCCACCAATACCAGTGTTCTGGAAGAGCTTGACCTTGCCATCTGCGGCTATCGTTGCCCTGGTAACGCTGCCAGTTGCAAACAGCATCGTGCCTGCGGTTTGCTGGTTGACGATGTGCAGGTCATCGCCACTGGTCATTTTAATGTAGGCAAAATCGCCACCAGACCCATCCCCATTGGCAGCACCGTCGAGGATAATCTCCGCTCCTGCCCCACCTGTGCTACCTACAATCAGCGTTGCCAGGGAAACATCCTGCACCAGCAAATCGGTGACTGTGATGCTGTTGGCTAACTGTGTCGAAGTGACTGTGTTGTCGGCAAGTTTAGCCCCAGTCAATGCACCGTCCTGAATCGTGACCAGATCGTTTACGATGGTGATCGGGCCTGCCGTATTGACTGACATGACCCCAGAGCCAAACCCGATACCATTACCAGCAATCGCACTGTTGAGCTTCGCTCCTGTGATCGCTCCGTCTGCAATACTCAGGTCGTCATTAACTATACTGATCGGGCCTGCTACATTGACCGATAGCACACCAGCGGAAATGCCTAGACCATCCCCAGCAATCGCAGTGTTAAGCTTTGCTCCACCAATTGCTCCATCAGCAATACTCAGGGTATCGGCGGAAATAGAAAGAGGTGCAGAGACGTTGACAGATAGAACCCCTGTCGTGAATGCCAACCCATCGCCTGCAATGCCAGAGTCGAGTTTGACTCCGCTGATGGCTCCATCGGCAATCGTGATCTGATCGTTTGAGATGGATAGGGGAGAAGCTACTGAGGCGTTCAGGGTATCGCCTGTTTTGGTCAGGCCATCGCCAGCAGTGATTTGTCCTGCGCCGCTAAACTGGACCCAGGTATAGGCCCCATCGTTGACGTAGGTCCAGCCAGTGTTGTTGTGTGTAGTGCCATTCTCAACAAACACGTATGCGCCATCTGAGAGGCTTGCAGAGTCGCTATCCTCTGCCAAACTCCAGGCACTAGCGGAAGAGACGTAGATGCCATTCTCAGAAGCTGTAGACTGGTCCTTGACCAGCACTCGCATCCCAGCAGTGATACTCACACCGTCAATGGTCTGGTTGCCCGACAGTGTGATGCTGGCAGTGGTTGCTGCGGCAACCGATGGTTTGATATCTAAGCCCTGGATTGCATTGTCTACGTAAAGTTTGGTCGCCGCATGCGTATCGCCTGTGGGTGTGCCTACGTTCAGCACTCCGCCCGATCCGTAGACTGGAATGGAAGAGGATGTGGCACTGGTGGATGTGTCGTATCCATCCAGGTAATCCGCATTCAGGTTGTCCACTCTGCCTGTAGATCCAACGGTGAAGGGAACATTGCCGCTGGATGGATCAAAATTGGGAGCACCAGTCAGGTTGCCAGAGTAGTTGCTTTCGATCAGGGTGAACCAGTTAGACCCATCATGAAAATACAGGTTGGCACTGTAAGTCACTAGCTGACCGACAGAACCTGAGTGTTGTGATAGGTCTGTAATAACATGAACCTTCGGATTCACTAAGGACGCCGAAGGTTGAAATTCCTGATTAGCGAAAATTTTCCTGGTTGCCATTTTATTGGACAAGGACTCTCAAGCGTGTCCCTGAGTCTGACAGTTTTACTGTTGCGGTCTGCGTATCCACAGAGACCTCCGCATCGATCTCTGAGTTGGTTGAGTGCTCCATCACTCGAACATCAGGGATGTAGCCCAGAGCGTGAGTGAATTGATATTGTTTGGTAGACCCTGGGGGATCTGGTGTTTCAAAGATCAGATAACCCACCATCCTTGTCTGGGATGTCTGGGTCACTGGGATAGCGTTTAGATCTGACCCGTCAGTTGAGTAGGATGGTGTTTGCTCTAGGTCGCTAACATAGACGGTTTCAGTGACTGGTGGTTTTGGTTCGACGTTATCAACCACCACAATCACATCGGCTGGTAGTTCGTTTTTGGGATTTGTAACTACAATTGTGTTCGGCCCATTGTTGACCTCCAATTGCGTAGTAACCCCATCAACACCTCCGATGAAAGTCTTACCAGCCTCCAGGTCTCCAGCTCTTAAAACATCGTCAGGTAGTTCGTTATCGCAGCATTTGTCAAAGTCTACGTGCTGCGGGACAAATCGCCCTTGTTCGTTGGCGACGAGAATCTGCCCAGGTTCCGCTATCTCTAGTTTGGAACCTTTTATCCCAGCGTTCTTGCTTACCTTTGAATCGGTAATGGCCCCACTGGCAATCTGGCGATTCTCAACTGGCATCAGATCTGGTAGAAGGTCAGATTAACTACGTTTGGATTCCGCAGATATATGTTTGCGATATCTTTTGGATTCCCTGTTGTTGTGCCATTGTTGTTTACAAACACAAGGTCCACATATGGGTGCTCTGTTCCATTTTGTGTGTCCTCATCTCCATTTGAATCAATGGACATCACTCCAACCGAATCATACACAAATGCCATTGGCTGATTCTCGTTGTGGGAGGTAATAGCTGTCCCAATGACTCCCAGATTATCGCCATCGGACAATATGCCCTCAGCAAAAAACACTCTAAGACCACCGTATCTGTTTGATCCAATTTGAATTCTTCTTATGTAGTGAATGTTTTTATTGAACGTCAGATTAAATGGATTGTTGTTGAAAACATCTAATGCAGTATGACTGATATTCTCACTTGCCCAGGCTTGCGTGTAGGCAATAGGAATCCCAGTGATAGATCCAAATGCTAAAGGTGCATTACCTGAACCAGTGCTCTTGAGGTATTGGTTAGCCGCAGTAGGCTGAAGGACTTTTGCTTTTCCGTAATACGTGTCATCACCAATTGTGTCGGTAGTATTTGGGTCAAACACAATTAGCCCACAACCTCCCTGGCTGGTAGAAGCCTTTCCACCATTAGCAGACAAACCCCCTCCAGGCTGAATATTACCAATGTGAGCCTGGACCGCATTGGTCTGAAGCATGCTCTCAGTGATCACATTGTCTTTGATCGCAAAGTTAAGTTTATTGGCTCCAGAGGTTGTGACCTCCAGATTCCCTGTGATAACCCTGGGTTTCAGATCTGTGGTATCATTTACCAGCAGGCTGATCTGATTGTCACTGTTGTCATCCTGTGCCAATGTTGCGATGCCTTCAGCGTTTCCACTGGAGTCCCCTCGCAAGATGTAGTTAGCCCCACCAATAGCACCAATCTTTGCTTGAGTTACCGCATTGTCGATCAGCTCGCTTGTCCCCACAGTGTTTGCACCAATATCACTGGAGTCGATTGACCCTGTGATCGATACAGTGGGTGTGGCAATCAGGTTGAGGTTTGCTGCGGAAAGAACCGTCGAGGAGGTGACGGTGATGCCTGGAGTAACTGTTGCATTAAGTCCCATAGGATTATGTTTCTGTATTTACCAGGCGACTGCGGACAGTTGCAGTGAGGTTAAGACCTCTGATATCCACCACACCTGATGTAGTTTTAAATTCTAGTTGTAGATATTGACCTTCGCATTTGAATCGGTCCCTGTCTGAATGAGCTTGTTTACGATCCACTGCAAAGCCTTTTGATCCGCACACGAAATTGTCGCCTGCACTGATCGAGTAGTCGTCCCTTCCCTGATCGAAAAAGTTATCGGAAGAGTTGTTGGCAGAGTAATCTGATTTAATTGCGGCTTCGTATGTAGTTTTTGAAAAGGACTCATCTGAGATATCAACTGATTCGTTAACCCCATCAGCCCAACCTGTGATTGTGTATGCTCCTGCGTAGGTCTCCACAAAGGCTGACAGGGCTCTGAAGCGTTTTTTATCAGGCAGACCACAGGTATACCCTCTGGTGAGCAATCGACCCTCTATGACGCTATGGGAGGTCTTATTGTCGTTTCCGATGGTTTGGTCATCGATGCCACCAAATTGCTCGTCATCATAGAGCAAGATCTGCCCATCGTTGGTCAGGACAAAAAGGCGTTTAGCCCCTTTGTAGTTAACGAAAAAGAAGTCCTTGATGCCTATGCCGCTGATAAAGTCCGTCCCGCTCCAGGCTTTAGTCAGGAAGTCGTAAACGAGGATAGCATTGTTGCCAGGTGCGGTTGCATTGATTCCCCGAAGTGGAACAGCAAGGTAGTATCGGTTATTGCTGTAGGCCCCGACCGCATCTTTGGCCTTTGTCCAATCGATACGATTAATAATTGGCTGGATAGGCTGGGAGAGTGGTAGGTCTACCGATTGGGTTTCGCCTGCTACCGATTGCCGCAGGGAAACCACACCTCGTTGATCGGATAAAAAGATGACATCGCTGCCTGCTGCTACAATCGATCTCTCAGCGGCACATCCATATTGATCGGTGAGCTGATCCAATTGTGCATCCGCCAAATCCCCATAGACGTTGCGGACTGCGTAGACACTAGCCTCCTTGAATACTAGGAGCGTGTTTGGGTCAAATTTGAACACAGAGACCAGTTTATCGCTCGACCCTGTGTTGACCCTAAATGCAGAGCGAACAGGCTGGTATCGGGTGTAGTTGAGATAGTCAGAGACTGCTACTTCGTCTCTGCCAAATGGGACGATGAGACGGTTGCCGAAAAACAAGCCCGTTGATGCATTTGGGATACGCTCAGTTCCATCGCCTTCATTTTCATCCGCCTCTGGAGTATCGGTCTGCTCAATCGATCTCCAACCCTTGAGAATGTTTTCGGTCAGGACTAGTGGGGCAAGGTTCGGACCCCTGAACATGATCAGGTTGTTGAAACATTGAACGAATCGAACCCTGGCTTGATCGGTGATAGTGGGGTAGCCAGCATCACCATAGTAATAGTAAATCGGCTCACCTTCTGAATCTAGTCCACCGTAGAAACCTATCTCCTCACTAAAGGAGTCAGGCGAGGTATGGAACACGCCCTGGTCAGTCGCAACAATCAGGTGCTCAATTCCATTGGGCGTTTCAAAATTGGAAGCCCCATAAATTGTGCCAGGGTATTTGAGATAAAGAGTCCCTTTCTCGTCCCAATGGCTATTCACCGTAATGAGTCCAGTGTTGGAATCATATGCCGATATTGGATATCCGTTAAGTGTCTGCTGATTAGCCTGAAAATAAGGCCCAGCAGGTTCCAGGTTGTTGGTATTGGTTTTGAGATTGTTGGACAGAGGCCCAACATTGGCGGATGGAGTAATCCCTACAGCGGCATCACTCGTCAGCAGAAGTTGCCTGTATCCATCAGAGATTTGAAATCCAGAATAGCGGACCAAATCGCCATCTTCATAGGTTGTGGTGTGGTCCCAGTAGGCAGCCTGCTTATTGGCCCAGGGCATCAGCACTGTGCCTTTGCGAGGTGTAGCAACCCCAGAGACGAATCGACGATTCTGTGCATCGCTCACAAACCCTGGCTTCATCAAGCCTGGGTCTGAGTTCGCATCGACTCCAACAAAAAACTGTTCCTGATCTGCTACGTTCATCGCCGCTCCAACTCATACTCCAGTCTAGAGGTCTCCTGTAGTGCTGCTCTCACCCAATCGGGTGCTGCCTCCACTGCCACTGGAAAGTCTGGTCGCTCCATTAGCCTTTTCGTTCCTTCTGTTTTTGTTCTGCACCCGCTGGTCAAAGCGATTGATAGCAGAATCAATATCAGTGAGTTTAGCTTCATGGATTTTGCGAGCTTCAGACTCCCTATAAAAATCAACAGCCTTCCCTAGGATACGTGCGATCCCAGGAAAGGCTTTGAGAATACCTAGGATAATCTGGATCAATTCCCAGTATCGTTTTTGATCCCACTGCGGACGAACATTGCCAGCAGTGCGGTGATCGCTAGTTGAATGGCTTCCGCCATCTCCAGCGAACCTTGCATAAAGCCTGCTGCGGCTCCCAGGATCGCTCCGATACCAGTCACGTATGTTTTTTTACCGTTCATCATTTCGTTTAAATAAATTCGCAGTGCGTTTGAGGATGTAAATAAGGCTGGCGAGGGAAACTAGGATCTTGAGGAACAGGTCGATGTTAACCATCCAGTTCCCAATCCCAGCAGTGCTCGCAAGAAAAACCTTAAAATCATCCAGTCTATCCATTTTCAACAACTTCGGCATCCTGAATCCCTTCAGGCCCTACTTCCTTCTCTACCAACTCCCTTAGTTTCTGGAGAGAAGCTGTTACAGTGTCGTGATCTTTACGGGTCAGTGGAGCTTGTCCGCTGACATTGACAAGGATATTGAACGCTTGTGCGTATGTTAGTTCCATAGTTGATGTTTGATTGTTATTATCGTGTTTATGTGAATTCTACATAACGCACACTAGCCGATGCGGTGCATGCGCCAACGTAGTTTTCAATGGTGATCGTTGCCCCAGCACCTACGGCTTCGTCGTAGGTTGATGCGCCAGGAGTTGTCCCACTGAAATTGACTTGAATAGTAGCTCCGCTCACGTTGGTGATTTTGAGCTTTTTGCGATCCACATTAGCAGCAAGCGATGCACTTGCAGTTGTGGTTGTAATATTTGAAGGAGTCTCTCTGACGTTCATGTTAGTATGTTTTAAATCTAGGTGTGAAGGCGTCTCCGCTTTGGTTTTTTGCTCGCATCATTTCGGCCTCTAAAGCCCTGTCCTTAGCCCGCATCTGGATGCCAGCAAACTCTAGCTTCTCATCGATGAGCAAGATGTCCGCCGCTATGGAATGCTCCAGATACGGACCAAAAATGTAAGGGACATTCACCTTCGCCCAATTGGCGTTGACTGATGATGGAGCACTGTTGGTGTTGGGGCTGAGTGCATCGTAGAAGTCGCCACCAGTCTGACCAGATGATGTGTAATACACCTGATCGCCTACTGAATAGGTAACCGATGACGACCACTTCTCAGCTTTTATAATTGGCGCACGCTGACGAAACTCTACCCAGTAGGAGTTATTGATTCGGTTAGTGATGATGATCTCATCGTCCTTTTGGCGGAAGTCAACATCCAGCCTGTTGACCTTAGCCCTGGGATCACCGTCAGTGACCCGATAAACCTGGCCGATGTCTGTCTTGCCAGTTTGGACGAATGCGATGCTAGGCGTAAAATCTGTAACTACAGTCCAATCTGAACTAGTGCCTGGAGTGCCAGTTGTTGAACTACCAGAGGTGTTTCGATAGTAGGCATCAGTGCCAGAGTGATAAACCTCTGCATTGGATGCATACGATCCGCTAGACCAGGTATCCCTGAAGTATCGTTCCTCAACCATCATCAGGCTGGGCCAAAACTCAGTCTCCCATATCGTTCGCAGGTTGCGATTGAAGGAGCCGATGAAAATGGGCAACTCATCGTTACTGATTTTGTTATACAATCGACCTGTTAATTCGACTGCACCCTGGATCACTTTGCTGGCAGTAATAGAACGCATCAGTTTCCGTAGCCCACTTGCAATTTAGTGCCTTTGCTGTTCACCTTGACTTCAGGATGCCGCTTAATAACCCAGTTCAAATAGTCCTTATCTTTAACGGACTCGTTTTTGAAAATCTTATTGGCTAAATAGCCACCTAAATCGATGGATGCGACATGCTGACCGATACCATCGATTGCTCTTCGCTCACGCTGGTTATCTTTTGCAACACGCTTCTGGTTTTTAGTCGCTCGCCACATCTCCATTTTATGCCCCGTCTGGATTTCTTTAATAATATCGTTGCGGAGATTGGATGGAAGAGCTTCCCAGCAGGTCATCATGTCGTCATTCATAATAGGGTAGGGGAGGGACCGTAGCCCCTCCCCCCTTGTCGGGTTTCTTAGGAGGTGTGCTTAAACGCACCGAATGCGAGAGGATTCAGGACAGAGAGTCCAGCCACTGCATTAATTTCATAACGATCACCAGATCCCAGGTCAGGCAGGGATCGGACCGAAGGCAGTTGGTGGAACCGAAGCTCCAACATATCCATATCGAGGATGTAACCTGTAGCCCTAGAGGTATCTGCGTCGTATGCGCTGGCTTTTGATCCAGTGGTTCCATTGGTCCAATCGTTTTTGGCCAGGAACAGAGAGGGAACCAAAGTTAGCGTTCCGAAATCGCCTTCAAACACATCAACAGTTGAGATGATCTTCTTATCAGATGCATCCTGGTTGAGTGTGCGAATGCGAGTTGCAGCAATGTTGCTAGAATCGGTAGTGGTGCTTTCAGTGAAGTTGCGGAATTGCTTCTTCAAGTTTACACCGCAAAGCAAGACCAATTCTTTTGCAACGCCAGTCTCTTCGTAGATGCTCTGAAGAACATCTTGCACGTTGGCTTCAGTCAGGTTGGCAACAGCTTCAACTTCTGCCGCAGTTACAATGCTGCTTGCTGGAGTGCGGAATGCGGCTGGAATATTAGCACTGCTGCTATCGATGTATTTACCCAGGGTTCGGGTCTTCAGCGGACTCGTTGAGCTTTCACCAGAGTAAAAGTTTCCACTAGTCGCTTCAGGCACATCGTCAGCGCAAAGGCGGACTTCCATATCACGCTTGATCGCTTCCAGTTGCTTGCGGATCGAGGTAGCCCGTAGATCAGGAACACCAGCCAGGTTGCTGGCAGATTCAGCCAGGCGACCAATCAATGCGGCCCTGCGGAACCACTGCACGTTGTTCTGAATGATGGAGTAATCATCGAGGGTTTTCTCGAATTTGCTCTCAGCATCGAGTTCGGCAGAATATGCATCAGCAGTTGCGTTGTCCTTTGGAGCAAGTTGCTTGTCGACAGGATATTCGTAGGTTGTGTTAATGACCCCTTCAGATTTTGGGATCATCGACATGAGTGGGGTTTGTTTGGCATCGATGGCAAATACTGCATCAGCTAAATCACGTTGCGAACCACCCTTGCCACTTGAAAAGGGACCAAACTCGTTTTCTGTAGAAAATAAACCAGCCATAATATTAATCTTTCTAAATTATCGACGAGTCAAACCAGCGAGGAGTAGTCTATCTAGATCCTTCGCGTTACCCGTTTTCATGACTCGTTTTGCTGCTGCTGATATTTCATCGTCCGAAGAAGCCTTTGCAGTGGGAGCCGCATTATTACGCACAGGGGCTTTCGGTGCTTTCCGCTGGCGGTTTTGCTGGACAAGCTCGCTTGCCTTTGTTTCCGCCATTAAGCCTGTTACGTATCGTGCGATCTCAAGCGATCCTGATGGCACATTAGCCAGCGCAGGGGACGCTTTCATCACTGCTTTATAGTACTCCATTTGCTCACTATCAGGATCGTTCATCCAGGGGTATTTTTGTTTTGCCACCTGGTCAAACTGAGCCTTGTGTTGCAATTCAGTTCGGCGTTTTGGGATTTCAAATGAGAGGTTATCTCTGCTATCGTCTATGATTTCATCCAGGAATGATCTCACTAGCGATTCGTCGCTATCTGGATCCATTTCTTTCCCAGCATTTTTAATATTATCAAGGACCTCATCTAGTTGTCCCTGTGCAATCAACCTCTTTTGCTCCCTAGCAAATTTAATCTTTTCCTTCTCCAGATTTTCCATTTCGATCAGATCCTTTTCTGATCGAGCGGTGATCTGCGAAGGTGCGGCAGCAGGGGCAGATTTCATCTGCTCCTTCATCTGCTCGATCTCTGCTAGAGCCTCGTCCCTCTCCGCCTCTACTGTTCGGAGTTGCTTCGTAAATCGTTTGATTCGTTTCTGATACCATCCTGGCTCTTCTGAACCATCCGATTCATCGGACTCATTATCATCAGCCTCATAACGATCCTCCACCGATTCATCCACTGACTCGTCGTTTAACGCTTCAGCATCGGTTTCAGCAACCTCCTCTTGAGGTTGGTCGTCGGGCCTTATTATTGATCCAATCAAATCTGTTAACTGGACCTCCGAATTTTGGTCGGTGTTCGTAACCGTTTCGGTTTCACTCATGCGTTTTTATGCCTAGCAAGTTCGGCGCATCGCTCATGCGAAGTGATCTGACTTTGGGGAATGTAGAGATGGTATCCAACCTGTCTGGTTAGAGTTTTTTGCTATTCATGCAATTTTGTTAATTTGCACAAAAAAGCCCCTTCGATTGAAGGGGCGAATGTTACTGGCGATAGTGGTTGAGTTGCTCTGCGAACTGATATATCGCCGCTGCCCATCCACAGTCGTATGCTCGCTCAGAATCGGTTTTCCCTGGCGTTATAGCTGTAGCCAATGCTGCCTCGACTGCATTCTCAAGCACCTGAGTAATTGCCTTGTCAGCAGGGGAGCCTTTGATCTGAGCAAAGGCATCGATGATCTGTTCCTCGTTTAAACTATCCATTGAGTGGTTTTACTCCTGTCTTACCGATCATAGCGTTCTGTTCTTGCTGGACCAGGAACTGTAAGTTCTGAAGGTAGCCCTGCATGAGTTGAACAAATCGCTCATCAGCATTGTTCTGTAGGGCCTCCTGGTATTTTGGATTGCCCTGGATGATCTGTTGAGCAAATTGCAGTTTAGTTCCTGCGGCTGGATCGTTTTGCTTAGGTGGAACTTCGTTGCCCTGTGCCATTGCAATGATATCACCCATTACCTCCTGGTAGATTTTCTGTGACACACCGATCTTTGGCATAACCACAACATCTGCAAGGGATGGACTGATTGCCTTCGCAATCTCAGTCACAAGGGCTCCTCTATCAATAACCCCTGCGGTATCGTTAGGCAGTGCCAGGGTAGTTAGGGCCTGCATTTTCTCCATTAGGTAGTCGCTATCCAGCTCCCTAGAATCAAAGACAATCCTGAAGTCAAAGTTGCCCTGGATCTCTTTGGCACTTCGAGGCATGTTGAGGCTCTTACCTGCGATTCGAGCCATATCCTCATCGGTTAGAAAGACCTGCATCAATTGGAACATTTTGGTAAATGCCTTTGACCAGGTTGCCATATAGTTGTCCACCGTAGACTGCCTGCGGATTGCTACCACTGTTGGGTCCATACCAGGCCCCATTCGGCCCAGATATTCATTACATTGCCGCTCGACGTAGTTAATGATCTCCAGGGACTCAGTGATGCTGGATCGAGGGGGCTCCAATGTGCGAATCTCTCCAGCTCGCATTTCTGCAATGGTAGATCCAGGGCGGAACTCATAGTTTCCGCCAGTTCTGGCAGCGTGAACGATGGGAGGATTTACGTAGAGAGAGGCCCGATCAGCCAGCATGTCTCGCTGGGTTTTTATCTCGTCTTGCCAGGTAGCGCAAATTTCAGATAGACCCCTGGTCTCAACCAGTTTCTGGACAGAGTTTTCTCGACGGTAGGCAACGAATGGATACTTGCCTGACAAGTAATCGAGGGTCTCTTGTTTGCCCGCAAGATCGGTAATCTCTGGATGGAATACAGTGCATTCGATCTCAGGCATACCATCCTCATCGAGGCATCGTTCATAGCAATAGATGACTTCATACATCCCATCCTGAAACCCAGGTTCTAGGATGTAGTTGGCGAATGAATTCTGATAGAGGTGGGAAACATTGTCTTTTGTCTTTAAAACCTTCTCAATCCAGGCTTCGTCAAAATCGTAGGACCGAAGTTCCACCTCGCTCATGTAATAACGCCTGAAAATATATCGTGCGTGATCCAGGTGAATTGTCTCAGGTGGCAGGAATACATCGGTGTAGAGACGGCATGCGCTGATATCAGGCTGATTGACCGTAGTCTCGATGATCGGAATCATCACCACCTCACCCTTGCGGAGCTTCTTGATCCCTTTCCTGGCATCCCTTGTAGTTACATTCAGGATCATTTTGATTGCCTCGATAGCTTCATTCTCTGATAGCTCATCTGCAATCAACTCAGGCAGTCGTGAGGCGATAGACTCTGGATCTGCTGCCAGAGCCATTTGCTGCAACATAGGCAGGCTAACTGGGATTTTCTTTTTTGTATCCTCAGTCTTCCAGCCTATCTGGAGAAATGAGATCCCATCCTGCTGACCGTAATCAGCCAGGAGGCTTGCTGCCTCATGCAGTTCCTGCTGAAGCAGGTTTTCACGATAGTATCGAAGTAGTGTGGTCAGGAGTTGAGCGGATTCAGCATCGTTCGCTTCAGTTGCTCCTGCTCTTAAAGTGCCTCGACGAAATGCAGTGACAAGAAGGTCTTTCATTTCCCCCACAAGGTTGTCAACCAGACGGACCCTGGTATCGGAACAACCATCCCAGGGGAAGACCTTTTCTTTGTCGTAATATTTCTGCTCTTTGCGACCAGAGTGCGACTGACCTCGCCACCTGGCGAGTCGAACATTATCAGTGCGAGTCTGGTAATGATGAATTGTGCTAGTGCCTCCTGCCCTTTTAAACTCTTCAGACAGGGTGACTAACTGCTTTTTGATTTCGCTCATATAAATTTTCCATATACTCAACCACCTGTTGATGGATGAGTTTGCGTTTCCTTTTGACAGGAACCACAGCGGTGAAAATGCCTTGCTCGATTAAGTAGGTGATTTCGTAGGTGGTTAAACCTGTTAAGGCTCTGCATTCCTTAAATCCTATTAATTTGGGGAATTTCATATCGTTTCCTTCATTTAATAACTGCCTCCCCCGCTTGTCCCTAGCATGCCTTTGGGAGTAAAAAGGTTTTCTTCTTGAACAAGGTATCGAATGCAATCGATCACATCTTTTGTTGCGCCCTTTTCTCCGCCTGCACCCGTCCATTCTTTCAGCGCAAATATTGTGTTTCTGCATTCCTTGCTAACAAACAGTCTGGGTTTGTTCTCATCGTCTATAGGTGCGTGATTATCGTAATACAGCAGGTCATTGATGAGGGACACTCCTGCCTGGATCTGGGCTCCTGATGCTGGATCAAACCACATCCCAGCTTCGCCAGTCTTTAGCTCGTCCAGAATTTCACGCCCGTCCAGGGACTTAGCCTTGCATGCCCTAGGGTCAATCAATCGAATGAAGATTTCTTCACCATCCTCCTTCTCAAGGATCAGTTTTTTATACCAATTGATCGAGTTTCCACCTCCGCCAGCCCTTTGTGCAGGGCCAGGGGAGCCATCGGGCTTTTCGCTGGGTATTGCCCATTCACCCATCGTTGAATCGGGCCACTCCCTGTAGATGTAGAGAACGTCATCGATTGATTTGCCCCAAAGCATGAACCAATTTCTTGAACCCGCTGGGTCAACCACCATAAACGTCTTCCCGCCCTTCGGAATTTGCTGCTTGTCTATGATGTGACCGTCCCCGAAGCGAGGGAATGCATTGCCTATAGCACTCTCAGTCCACCCATAGGCCCTGATCTTAATCTCGTTGGTGTGCTGCCCCTGAAGCCTTTGCTTGAGTTGCTCATAGGGGTTATATGGGTTCCATTTGGTGTGAAACCAGATGCATGCTGATTGCTCATTCCTGCATCGCATGCGGTAGGGCATTTTACCTGGAGGCCCTGCTGGCACATTAACCCCAGGCAGTAGCTCTGAATCTGCCCATTCGATAACCTCGCCACCACTCACAAACTCCTTTACCACTGGAGTCATGCCTTCGACAGGGGTAAAGGAAACAAGCATCTTTCCAGCCCTGGTCACTAGACGGAATTTGAGGGTATCGAGCAGGTTTTTAGGGATCAACTCATCGGCCCAACATAGATCAATCTCTAACCCCTCAAAGGCCCTAGCATCCTGGCTATAATGCATAAACCAGCACTGAGATCCGTTGGGCAGGATAAACGTATTATCGCTAAACCCGTTTTTCTGGCTATAAGAGATATTCTCAACCTCCTTACGGATCTTCCGACCTTTGAGATTGATCGGAAGATATTTGTAAATCACAGGTTGCTGGGTCTGAAGCGATGACTGGTGTGTAGTATGCATGCAGACAACCCTAGACTTAGGGTTGTTCATCAGGTGTTTAACTACATGTTTTGCACAGTATTCAGTCTTACCACTTCGATTGCCACCGCTTACCAGGACATTTGAGTGTTCTTGAAGCAACGCATCAGCCTCCGCCCAGTGCGGTGGCTCATATCCGTTGCTGTAGGGATCATCATTCTCCAGACGGAGCTTCTCGCCCCTGGCCTGCATGATCTCCCTGAACTGGGCCTCTCCCTCTGGGGTAGAGCATGCGACCTCAACCTGCTCCCTGGTGGGCAGCGGGTAAACAGGATGAGGTCTGAAAGCCCATTCCTCCCACATTATTCAGCAGGAGTCACAGGTTGCTCTGTGGTTTCATCAGTAGGTTGTGGCGGGAGCGCATCACCGAAAACCTCTTCAACGAGTTTGTTATCATTGATGTTGGTTTCGTTGATATCCATTTCGGAATATTCCTCACCAATCGTGATCGTGCTGAGATCAACACTCTGATAGCTCTCAGGCATTGGTCTGGGAGCCAGGTCACGATGGTAAATCTGCCGTTTGAGTTGGGTATACCAGTCATTAGCCTCCGCCCAGGTTTTCATCAGTGATTCAGCCTGTGAATTGAGTTCATCTGGCGTTAGGCAGGGTTCTAGCTCAAAACACTTGTCAATGTAGGCAGAGGTATTGGTCTCTGTGTTGGTGGCGGATAGTCCGAAGACCACACACTTAACGTGATCTGCGTTTTGATGTGAGCGGCAATTTAATTGCGGCTCGAATCGTGCGATATTGTATTTAATCATTTTCGTTGGGTTTTTTTGCGTTGGCTCTTCTGCCGCAGGGTTCTGTAGAGGTATCCAGGGCAGCAAATGTTTTTTACAGAGACATCCGACACATCGAGTGCCTCTGTGATATCTGAGTAGGTTGCTCCTTTACTTCGCATCATCTCGATCTCCCAATTAATCTCTGCGGGTAATCGATGCGACTTGCGTTTGTCAGGCAATGGCTCCAGGTGGTCCTCCAGGGCCTTGTTCGGAACCCCTGCCTTCCATAATCGATAGTAAATAAACCGAATAGGGGATCGAGGGATTAGGAACCATTCCATCTGCATCATGCACTCGTTGAGAACAGTGTGAATGATCGCCTCATCGACACAGTCCCCAGGGAAAGATGAATACAATTCCAGTTTATGAGGGCATCCAGTCTGTAAATCATGCAGACGATCCATCGGGTCCCTCTCAGTCATCCCCACTTTGTAAAAATGAGTGCCAGTCATGTGCAGAACGTAGATCATTTGACCCTAGGCTGGCTCTTGCGCCACTGAGGGGGAGGGATGGCAATGGCAATATAATTGCCCCCCATTTGCTTGTAGGTGATAGGGCAGCGATTGCCCCAGATATTGGGCCGATACAGACTGGAATCTCTGACCCTGACGATGATCTCGTTATCGACCTCGACTATCTTTTTGTTCCGAAACTGCCAGTGGGTGACAGTTCCAGTCAGTTCCTCACTCGCCAGGGTTTCAGGGCGATACTTCTCAGGAAAGAAATGCCTCTTGATCTTTTCCTGCCCAGGTAGAGTGATCAGAACCTTTCGGTGACGACCTCGAACGAAATCCTCACCTTCAACTAGAATCTCATCCCGAAGCTCTTTAACCGTACGTCGATCCAACCCCAGGTTGGCTGAAAGTTCTCTCTCGTCGATAGGCATCAATCATCTCTCCTACTGCTGGTTTCAGGTCGTCTAACTCCCCATTGTTCCGAATCACATAGTCGAAATCATAAAAATCCAGATCAGTCTCAGATGGGTGGTCTGCGGTCTTTTCACACATACAGAAACCTGGCCGATCAACCCTGACCATATAGCCTCCGATATCCTGAATCAGTTCAGCCTCATTCTCGAATCTGACATCGGTAACAATTGCCCAACCCGATTTCGATGGGTCAGTCAATTGGTCCCTCATTTTGTCAATCCAATAGGTAGGCCCGAATAACTGCCTTCTGTATTCCGTTCCCCACCACTGGAGGATGGGCCTGAATAACTGTTTCCGCTGGTCAACGTATTTAACGCTCAGATTGAGGACAGAAGCCACTTCCGCTTTGACCTCATCTCCAAAGGCAAACCGTTTTATACGGTCACCTCGAAGCAATTCGGTGCATATTCGGTAGACCTCATCCTTCCCACTTCCCATCTTGCCGCTGAGACCGATAACCGATAGACCCATAGATTAGTGTAATCTGGTGTAAACACACCATTGAGTCAATTCTCGTCATATTAAGGATTGATAATTAAGGGAGGTGGGTATACACCAAAGATGTCTTGTTCATATGCTGACTGGTGCAACCCTGGGGAGAGATCCTCAGGGTCTTTTTTTAGCTTCACGCATTTGGTCCAGCCAATCATACATAGCCCAGGTCTCCATCTTGCCGCCGAATATGGGGTCAGGTGCGACCTCGCCTATTTTGGGGATATGCTCTTTGACGCAAGCTTTGGTGAGCCTTTTGTCCCGCCACACTGCATCTCCATAGTGAGGGTCGCAGGCGACTCGCATCACAGGCTCACAGTAGTGGTCAGGGAAATATGCCTCAGTGTCCAGCCTGAGTGGATGCAGGCCCGACTGAAGGCGTGAGTGATAGGTTTGTAGGGTATTGGTCTTCATATGCTATTGGGCTGTTTGGTTAAATTTTTTCATGAGGGAGAATCCGTTTTCGGTTGCGGCAGAAATCCGACCTCAACATCCCCCCCGCCCCTGGTAGGTAAAATTTGCCTAGTTAATCTGGATCGACCTGTGCAGAATCTGTGCAGTCCTGGGCAGGAACATCAATTATGCTGGTGTTTTTGGGTTTATCTGCGAGATCAATTGTCTGAGCAGAGGGCAGGGA
>Ga0129345_1000214_pt1 | contig 20689 bp, 19 predicted proteins | sample CPBDNA_FD_94425 | JGI IMG/M metagenome (GOLD analysis project Ga0129345, IMG submission 94425) | Freshwater to marine salinity gradient microbial communities from Chesapeake Bay, USA - CPBay_Sum_20_0.8_DNA | ecosystem: Environmental > Aquatic > Marine > Coastal | place: USA: Chesapeake Bay...
ACTTGCATTCATTAGAGCGAACATTTGAGAGGTATGGATATTTGGTAGATGCTGTATTTTCAGAAAAAGAGGAAATGAATGTATTAAAAGAAAGGTATGATTCCTTAATGAGTTACTTGAATGTATAATTCATGAAAGTAATTGTTTACGCAAGAAAATTAAATGATTCGATATTAAAGTATCTGAATATTCTAGTTGATAGTTTAACGGAAATTCAATCAGAGGTATTTCTATCCAAGGAGATATACCATCAGTTGAGAAATGACGATGACCTATTCACAAAAGTCAATTTATTAACTGGTAAAGAAAGTATTACACTAGATAATTTCGATTTTTTTATAACTCTTGGAGGTGATGGTACTATCCTCGGGGCTTTAACTTATGTAAAAGGAAGTGGTATTCCTATAATGGGTATTAATGTAGGAAGATTAGGATTTTTAGCGAGTATTGAAAAAAAGAAGATAAGGGAAGCTGTAAATGCTATAAAGGAGGGATTTTATACAAAGGAATCCAGAACTCTTTTAAATATATCGTCTAATTATCCAATTTTTGCCAATTTACCACTAGCCCTAAATGATGTAACTGTTTCAAAAAGGGATACTTCTTCAATGGTAACAATACATACCTATATAGATGGTGAGTATCTCAATTCATATTGGGGAGATGGTTTAATAATTTCAACACCAACGGGATCAACAGGATATTCTTTGAGTTGCGGCGGACCAATTGTCTTTCCAGGAAGTGGTAATTTCGTTATAACTCCAATTGCTCCACACAATTTAAATATTAGACCAATAGTCGTTTCTGATAAGTCAGAAATTTTGCTAAAGATAGAGGGTAGAACAGAAAATTTTTTGTGTACATTGGATGCGCGATTTGAAACAATTACCACGGCACATCAACTAAAAATAAGGAAATACCATTATCCTTTGTTTTTAGTTAGAATGAAAGATGCCAGTTTTTCAAAAACCATAAGGAGTAAGTTAGCATGGGGGGTAGATAAAAGGAATAAATAAAATGGAAAATTCAATTTTCGCATATTCTAATTTGTATCTTTCTTTTATCAGTATTGAAAAAAGTAATTATGGTAAATTAATAATGTTTTTTCAAGAAAATGAAGAGGGGATAAGGTCTTTGAATATTAAGGAATTTAGTGAAATTATATTGGATTTTTGCGATGCATTATTTGAAGCTGGCCAATATGAAAGGTATATTAAATTTTCATTAGAGATTTTACCTATTAGTTTGGAATATGGGGTTCCTGTCTACTTATACCCTAAAATTTTATTTAGAAGAGCGGCATCTTTTTATAATATTGGTTTGATATCAAAAGCAGAAAACATCTTAATTCAATTATATAGAATAGGCACTAATCAAAAAGAAGTTAGATTACTTTTAAAGAAATGTATTCAGAAAAAAAGAATTGGTTTTGTCAGAAAAAATAGAGCCATTGCTATTTTGTTTATTCTTTTAACTGCATTAATTTCAAGCGGTGAAGTTTTATTTATCAGGCCATTTTACGAACAGTATACATCTAATTTTGTAATGGCCAGATATTTACTGATCATATCGGCTGTAATGATGGTTTCTTTTAGTATTTTATTTGAACAATTTACAATACGAAGGCAAATCGAAAAATTAACTTTAGAAAAAAATAGATTAAATGGAGAAGCAATTTAATAGAAGAACATTTTTGCAAAGTTCGGTCATGGCTGGAGCTGGTCTAGCGGTTCCTGGTAAACTGGCTGCTGAGGAATATGTTTCTCAAAGTAATCATGAAAAGGAGGTATTAAGAATAGGTATTATTGGTTCAGGATTAAGAGGGCAAAGTCATATAGGGTTAGCTTTAAATCGCAAAGATTGCGAAATAGTGGCAGTTTGTGACATCAGTCCGTTTATGATTGAGAGAACAAAATCCATGTTTGATAAAAGGGGAATTAAACAACCGGTATATTTTACAGATGGTCCTTTAGGATATATGGAAATGTTGGAAAATACGGATGTGGATGCGGTTATTATAGCAACTCCTTGGAGGTGGCATTCTAAAATGGCTATTGATAGCATGAATGCTGGAAAGTATGTTGGAGTGGAAGTTTGTGGGGCTTTTTCTATAGATGAGTGTTGGGAATTAGTAAATACACATGAGAGAACAGGCAGTCATTTGTTTTTTTTAGAAAATGTCTGTTACAGAAGAGATGTTATGGCCATATTGAATATGGTTAGGAAAAATCTTTTTGGGGAAATGATACACTTACAATGCGGGTACCAGCATGATTTAAGAGGGGTAAAATTCAATAATGGGGAAAAGCCATTTGAGGGAGGTGTTGAATTTGGAGAAAAGGGATTTAGTGAGGCTAGTTGGAGAACTGTACATTCTGTCAATAGGAATGGAGATTTATATCCAACTCATGGGATAGGACCTGTTGCACAATATATTAATATTAACAAAGGGAATAGATTATTACAACTTACCTCTATGTCTTCTAAATCAAGAGGATTAAAGGACTATGTAATAAACCATCCAGACGGAGGTACAGAACATCCTAATGCAAAATTGGAATACAGGTTAGGCGATGTAACAACAACTATGGTTAATACAGCGAATGGGGAGACTATATTATTGATGCACGATACTAATTTGCCCAGACCCTACTCTCTTGGTTTTAGAGTACAAGGCACGAAAGGAATATGGATGGATGTTAATAAGTCCTTACATATTGAAGGAATGAGTGAGCCACATAGATGGGAGGCTGCGGAATCTTATATAAAAGAATACGATCATCCGTTATGGAAGAAATACGAGGAAAAGGCGGTAGGAGCTGGTCATGGAGGGATGGATTTTTTCCTTTTAAATTCATTTGTTGAATCGGCTAAGAAAAATAGTCCTGCTCCAATAGATGTTTATGACGCAGCGACTTGGATGGCTATAACTCCCTTATCGGAGGAGTCTATTCAACAAGGAGGTGCCAGTATGTCAATTCCTGATTTTACTAGGGGAAAATGGATGTTTAGGGAAAATAATTTTGCAACAGGAGATAACTATTGATTATGAAACCAACATTAGTAATTTTAGCTGCGGGAATGGGTAGTCGCTATGGAGGATTGAAGCAAATTGATGGTATTGGTCCTCATGGTGAAGCTTTAATAGAATACTCCGTCTATGATGCTATTAGAGCTGGATTTGGAAAAGTGGTCTTTATAATCAGAGAAAATATTTCTGAGGTGTTTAAAGAAAATGTAGGAAATAAATTAGCTAAGCATATTCCTGTGGATTATGTATTTCAGGAGATAGATAGTCCGGTATCTGGCATTACGTCTTTTCCCGAAAGGGAAAAACCATGGGGAACAGCTCATGCGGTTTTGGTGGCTAAAAATCATATAGACGAGCCTTTTGCGGTGATTAATGCAGATGATTATTACGGTCATTTATCATTTGAGGAAATGTCCAAATTTTTGACAAATGAATGTAATGAGGAAAATTATAGCATGATTGGCTATGATTTATTACGTACGTTATCTGAGCACGGTACAGTTTCCAGAGGGGTTTGTAATATGGATACTAGGCTTATGTTAACGGAAGTTATTGAAAGAACAAATGTTGGTTATAGAGATAATAAAGTATTTTATGAAGAGGAAGGTAAACTATTCCCATTGGAAAATAATACGTTAGTTTCTATGAATTTCTGGGGTTTTCATCCCTCAATATTTATGCATATAGAAAATCACTTCATCAAATTTGTGAAGGATCATTTCAATAATTTAAAAGCTGAATTTTTTATACCGTTAGTTATTAACGACTTGATCAATTCGGAAAAAGTTGAGGTGAAGGTAATTCCTAATAGAGAAAAATGGTACGGGGTTACCTATAAGGAGGATAAGCCAATTGTGCAAGCGGCATTTGCACAATTGACTGAGCAGGGAGTGTATAAGGCTCCTTTATGGAATTAAGAAAGATTTACATCAAATTTGGTTAAAGAAATGAATCTCAGGATTCTCTTATTGATTTCTTGAATGCTCAATTCAGTTAACCTTTCTGTACCGAATTTTTCAACGCAGAAAGAGGCCATAGCACTCCCATATATAATAGCTCTTTTCAAGTTTTCAAAGTTAGTATTTTTGGTGTTGGCCAAGTAACCCATAACGCCTCCGGCAAAAGTATCACCAGCACCAGTGGGATCAAATACTTCGGCTAAGGGAAGTGCAGGAGCAAAAAATATATTTTCTTCATCAAATAGAAGAGCACCGTGTTCACCTTTTTTAATAATTACATATTTAGGACCCATTTTTAACAAAGAGAGAGCAGCTTTTAAAAGAGAATATTCACCAGATAATTGCCTTGCTTCTTCATCATTTATGATCAGTGCATCAATTTTTTGGAGCACATTTTTAAGAGATCCTAAAGCCCCTTCAATCCAGAAGTTCATAGTATCTAAGGCAATAAAGTCTGGTTGACTATTCAGTTGCTCGAGAACTCTAAGTTGGACTTCGGGCTGTAAGTTGCCCAACATTATATATTTAGCATTCTTATAATGATCTGGAAGAATAGGGTCAAAATCTGCGAGCACATTTAGTTGAGTATCGAGGGTGTCGCGTTCATTCATATTATTCTTGTACTTTCCTGACCAGAAAAAAGACTTTTGCCCTTTGATAATTTGAAGACCATCAATATTAACACCTCGATTAACTAGATCTTTAAGAGTAGACTCAGGAAAATCATCACCAACAATAGAAACCAAATTGACGGTTTCTGTTAGATAAGATGCGGCCATAGAAATAAAAGTTGCTGCCCCACCAACCACCTTATGGGCAGTACCTAATGGGGTTTCAATATTATCAAATGCAACGGTTCCAACAGTTAGAAGACTCATGAATATTATTTTAAAAATTTTACGTTATTTATTGCAAAATAGGTTGCCAAGTTATAAATTTGCAGTCGCCTTTGCAAAAAGGCTATGCCTCAGTAGCTCAGCTGGTTAGAGCGGCGGACTGTTAATCCGTAGGTCGTAGGTTCAAGTCCTACCTGAGGCGCTTAATATAACGAATTCTTCAATTACTGGTATTAGTTCGTCAACCCCGTTCTTAAGCGGTCTAATAGTCGGTATTCCTGTTTGCCTTTGTATTTCTTGCTTAATACTTTCTAATTCTACATCAGAACAATTTTCTTCGTTTAAGGTTATGGCAATGACTTCACTTCCATAAAGCTTGATAAGTTTTATTTCATCATAGACTGAACCAAGAGGAATATTGGTATCCTCGTAATATTTTCTTCCAGGGGCATGTTGTAAAATAACTCCTTTAGCATTACCTGATAATAGTAGTTCCGAACCGCAAGGGCCAGAAGGGTTTCTTAGACTTGACTGACCTTCAATTAAAATTAACTGAGGATTGGTTTGCTCAAAGCAATCTAATATTGTTTTCTCAAGCTCTCCACTGACAAAATCATTCAAGGTACTGTCTAAAATAAATCCGAAAGAAGAACCTTGCATCCAACCTGTTTGACCAGTATATATCATTTGAGTTTTTAATCCATATTGATTTAAACGGTCTAAAAGAAATTTACAAGTGGTTCTCTTTCCCACAGCACAATCCATTCCTAAAACGGCTATTTTAGGTATTGGAATTTTCATAATTTGACCTGACCAAAACGAGAGTTGTTTAAATTCTTTGGGTTTTCTGATATCAGTAATTTCACAATGATTGACTCTGGCTAAGCTTGCAAAATCATCCCTGTGGGATAAAATAGTATGTAATCCATTGATAATGCTAATTCCTAAGGAGAGTGCTGTGAGTATTTCTTTTTCTAATGCGGTGGGTAATTGCCCACCAGGAACAGCTATTCCTATAATTGCATAATCTACAGGTATTTGGTAATGCTCAGTAAAGTGGGAAATCGATTTTACAATGGGAATATTCAAATTCTGAGAAGCGCCAATAGCAAAACTTGGATCTTTTCCTGTATGGTTTTCATCAACTATACCAACTATATTAAATTTAGTAGATCCTCTGAGAAGACCGTGACAAGTTTTTGCAAAATCCGTATCCAACATTCCATTGGTTAGGACTAAGGCATTTTTTATCATGTATATTTTTTTTGAAGTTTAAAGCCCAGCCCAGGATGGTTATTTATTATTAGACAACCATCTTTCATCTCAATTTCCTCTTCAACGAAATCTAGGCCAAGATCAAGGTGCCCGTCTAAATCTAAATATCGGGTATTCTTAAACGCGTTGGCCACGTGAAGAGCTGCCATAATGCTAATTCTACTCTCATCATTACAGCCCCACATTAGGTTTAAGTGTTTAGCGAATGCAAGTTGACCTATTTTAGAGGCTTGTTCAATGCCTCCACATTTCATGAGTTTAATGTTAAAAACACCAAAATCTAAATATGGAGAGCTGATTAATTTTAAGGCATCAGCTACATGATGTAATTCTTCATCAGCGGCAATGATTGAAATGATATCTTTTGGAAAGGATCTATTGAGAGATGAAGAATTTCTAGCAAATGGTTGTTCAAGCAATTCAAGGGGTAATTCTTTAATGATTTGGGTTATAATAGGAATATCTGATAAGCCATAGCCCTGATTGCCATCTATACGGATAAGTATTTCTTTTCCTACTTCTTCGCGTATTTTTTTTAATCTTTCGAAATCTTCTTCTAAAGAAATACCAGTTTTAACTTTAAGGATACGAAAACCTTTTTTTATCCAATATTTCGCCAAATCAATAGATTCTTGTGTATTCGTAATTCCAATAGTAACCGAAGTGGGAATCGGTATAGGTTTTATATTTCCTAGAAATTTATAAAGAGGCCAGTCAATGATCTTAGAAAACAAATCGTGCAGGGCAATATCTATAGCAGCTAAAGCTGCGGGAAATTTCTGAAATATTGAATGAGCTGAACTGAGTATAAATTTAAAATTTCTTATATCCTCTCCTAGTAACAGGGATTCTGCTTGATTTTTCAGTATTTGAAAACAAGCATCTATAGTTTCCCCTGTTACAAAGGATGCTGGGGAAGCAGTTCCTATTCCATAAGTGTTATTTTCAAGGTAAATAACCAGGAGAATGTTTTCCGCAAAATCTATTGTTTCGTACGCAATAGAATAAGGAGTTAAAAGGTCTAAATTTTCTTTAAAAACAGATACCTGAGTAATTTTCATAGGTTCTTATTCCTCTTCAATTACTGCTGATAGACCTCTTTCAATAAGTGCATCTTTTTTTGGGAGTAATTCCTTTTTGGACGCTGTCTTAACAACAGCTTTTCCTTTGAGATGAATTAAAAGACTAAGTTGTTCAGCTTGTTCGAAGGAGTGATTTAAAATGTCAATAAAACATTTAATAACCCAATCGAAAGTGTTATGATCATCATTATATACCAGCAATTTGGCACTAGAAATCTCATCTATCAGAGATAGTGTTTCATCATCTTCTATTTGTTTTGGTCGGGCCACTCAATGAGTATTAAAGTGAAGAAAGGATTCTTTTAATAGATTCGAAATTAGGAAGATCTCCTGCAGATTCTAAAACTTCGGCATATTGAATTATTCCATTATTGTCAACGACAAATGCTGATCTTTTAGAAACCCCTTTCATTCCTAAGACGAATTCTTTGTATAGAGCTCCATACGACGTACTGACTTCTTTATTAAAGTCAGATAGAAGAGGAAAATTTAGTTTTTGGTCTTCTTTGAACCGATTTAAGGTAAAAACAGAATCAACAGAAACAGCTATAACTTCGGAACCCAGATTATTATAATCTGCCAGACTATCTCTTATTGAACACAATTCAGTGGTACAAGTACCGGTGAAAGCTTGGGGAAAAAAAAGAATTAAGAGATTTTTGCCTTCGTAATCTTTTAAACTTACCTCTTTCTTATCTGTGTTATAGAGTTTGAAGTCAGGAGCGGGATGACCAATTTGAATATTCATAATAGGAGAGTTTAAGGATTAGTAACTATGGGATTTTCTTCAGATTCAGCAATAATATTCTTTTCGTTTAAGCCGTAAGGACGAGGACCAATTAGATGTTCGAGGTCAGATTTTAAAAGAACTTCTTTTTCAAGCAACTGGTTGGCTAAAAGTTCTAGTTCGTTTCTTTTTTCTAAAAGTAAATTCTGAGCTCTTTTATATTGTTCATCTAAAAGTTTGCGAACCTCCACGTCTATAAGCGTAGCGGTATCATCAGAATATGGCTTTTGAAAAGAATCACTTTGTAAACCGTGAAAAGAGACTTGACCAACATTATCATTCATTCCAAAAACAGTAACCATACTATAAGCCATTTTAGTAACTTGATCCAAATCGTTTTGGGCTCCAGTAGATATTTTATTGAAAACAATTTTTTCTGCGGCTCGTCCTCCAAAGGTCATACATAGTCTATCCAATAGTTGTTCTGTTCTTGTGATATATTCTTCTTTAGGAAGGTATTGAGCATATCCAAGAGTTCCAATGCCCCGTGGCACAATAGTTACTTTAACTAAGGGTGAAGCATGTTCTAAATACCATCCACAAATGGCATGACCTGCTTCGTGATAAGCAATAATTTTTTTCTCTTCAGGCGCGATAAGTTTGTTTCTTTTTTCAAGTCCACCAATGACTCTATCCAAGGCATAATTAAAGTCATCCATATCGACGGCAGATTTATTTCTTCTAGCTGCTATTAAAGCTGCTTCGTTACAAATATTGGCAATATCGGCTCCTGCAAATCCAGGAGTCATTTCTGAAAGGGCATCTGCGGTTACTTCTTCTGCTATTTTTATTTGTTTAAGGTGAACGTTAAAAATTGCAGCTCTGCCTTTTAAATCAGGTCTATCAATTCCAATTTGTCTATCAAACCTTCCTGGTCTAAGTAATGCAGAATCTAGGACATCTGGCCTGTTGGTAGCAGCCATCAAAATGACCCCTTTATCCGTAGAAAAACCATCCATTTCCACCAAAAGCTGATTAAGGGTGTTTTCTCTTTCGTCATTACCACCTTGAATGCTATTTCTTCCTCTTGCCCGACCTATGGCATCGATTTCATCGATAAAAACGATACAAGGTGCCTTTTCTCTGGCTTGCTTGAACAAATCTCTAACTCTAGAAGCACCTACACCCACGAACATTTCGACGAAATCAGATCCGGAAATGGAAAAGAAGGGTACACCTGCTTCTCCTGCTACAGCTTTTGCCAAAAGTGTTTTGCCTGTGCCTGGAGGGCCTACTAATAAAACCCCTTTTGGAATTTTACCGCCTAAAGCGGTGTACTTTTTAGGATTTTTTAAAAAATCAACAACTTCCATTACCTCTTCTTTAGCTTCATCTAGACCGGCTACATCTTTGAAAGTGACATTTACTTTACTATTTTGATCAAAGAGGGTTGCTTTAGATTTTCCAATATTAAAAAGTTGACCGCCAGGACCGCCGGCACCACCACTTACTCTCCTCATGATAAAAAACCAAATGGCAATCACTATAACCAGTGGAAGAACCCAACTTAGAATGGGGGTTAACCAATTTTGCTTGGACTCATAGCTGGGGTAAATAAAATCATCTCTGGATACATTAGCAGTTTCTTGTGCATCTTTAAGGGTATTAGCAAATGCATCTACTGAGCCAATTTCCAACCAATAATGGTAAGAATCTCCAGCTATACTATTTTTAGCTGCATCGCTATATTTGGGGTCAGATAAAAGTTCTTCTTTAATGTAAATGTGAGCAAATTTTTGATTGATGATTACCAATTTTTCAATAGCTCTATCTTGGATCATTTCCTCTATCCTATTCCAAGTAATTTGGTCATTAGAAGAGTTGGCCATGGTATAAAAATTCAAGGCCAATAGAAATAATGCGATAACCCCATAAATCCAGAAAGTATTGAATTTAGGAGTATTTTTATTAGGTGGTTTGGGTTGATTATTGTTTTCCATTTATCCTCTTTTTCTCAGAAGTCATTTTCTATGATAATTATTTAACAGTCAATTACGACTTTCGTTGGCTTAAACCGTATTAACGTTAAAATATAATTAAATTGTTTCGTAAGATGTAATTTTCGCATCGCTCCAGAGTTGGTCTAAATCGTAATAACCTCTAGTTTCTGGATAAAAGATATGTACTACGGTGGTAAAATAGTCAACGCAGACCCATTTAGCATTTTGTGTTCCTTCGGTGGAAGAGGGAAAGATTCTGTAGGTTTCTTTCATTTTTTTTAGAATGTTATCTGCAATGGCTTTAACTTGAGTTGAAGAATCTCCTTCACAGATAATAAAAAAATCTGTGGGGGCATCATGAAGTTCCCTCAAGTCCAATTTTACGATATTTTTGCCTTTTATGTCTTGAATAGACGCTATAATTAAATCATTAATTTCTTCTCTTGTCGGAGCAGTTGCGGTGGGTTGGTTTAGTTGATTCAAATTGAGTTTTTATTAGTTTTGCAATTACATAGTAAAAATAGAAATAATATTTAATAGGAATTAAACAACATTACATTGGTAGGTAAGGTTCAACAACGCTTCAATTCTATTAATTCCACTAACAGCTATGCCACAGAATTACTTTCAAAAACCAGACCAATTGAGGGAACTGCCATTATTGCAGACCATCAGACTGAAGGAAAGGGTCAGTTTGACAGTATATGGGAGAGTAATTCCAATGAAAATATATTGATGAGTATTATTTTATATCCAGAAATTTTGGAAGTAAATAGTCAATATATGATCACTTGTTTTGTTTCATTAGCGGTTAGCAATGTTATTGGTAAAATTCTTCCCGAAAAAGCGGTAAAAATAAAATGGCCAAATGATATTTTTTGTGGAGATAGTAAAGTTGCGGGAATATTAATACAGAACACTTTAAAAGGAAAAAAACTTAAATCATCGGTTATTGGGATTGGAATTAATGTAAATCAAAAAAAGTTTCCCTCTAATGTTCCGAATGCCACTTCTATACAAATGGAACATGGGCATGAATTTGATTTAGAAGAAATAAGGGAATTGGTATTTGAAGAATTAGAGAAAAGGTATAGAGACTTAAAAGAGAATAGGGAAAAAGTCAGGCGAGAATATATACAAAATCTATATGGAATAGGTATTGAAAAAAATTTCAAGAGGTTAAATGGATTAAATTTTAAAGGGAGAATAATAGGTATAGATAATTATGGATTTTTAATAATTGAAAGTGCCTATGGAAAAGAAAAGTTTGATGTCAAACAGGTAATATATTCATAAACGATGAAAGGCATTATAGTAGCCATAGGGGACGAACTATTAATAGGTCAAGTATTGGATTCCAACAGTCAATTTTTGGCCACTCAACTTAACCTTTTGGGTTATGAAGTTGAAAGGTGCATTACTATTGGAGATCGGGAAGATTACTTGAGAGAAATTTTGAACTTATACAGCCATCAGGAGGTAGTAATTATTACAACTGGAGGTTTAGGGCCCACGGACGACGACAAAACAAGAGAAGTATTGGCTTCCTTTTTAGGTCAACCGCTACAACTTCATCAACCCACTTTGGAGGCGATGAATAAGTTTTTGGCCAAAACAGGAAAAACCGTATCGGAGTATCATTCTAGACAGGCGATGATTCCCAAAAGCAGTGCTGTTTTACCTAACCAATTAGGAACGGCCCCTGGAATCTATATTATCAATGGGGTTATGCAGGTTTTTTGTTTACCGGGAGTTCCTTACGAAATGAAACATTTATTTGAAGATGGCGTAAAACCTATTTTAGAAAAAAATTTTAGAGGAAACAAAAGAATTCACAGGACGATTTTAACAGCTGGCATTGCAGAATCGGCATTAGCCGAAAAACTTATTCCATTTGAAAAGGAATTGCCACCAAACATAAGTTTAGCGTATTTACCTAGAGTGGGTCAGGTCAGACTTAGGTTAACGGCGAGGAAATCGGACGAGAAAACGCTTTTTCAATTTAATCAGCAGATTTCAACGCTGTATAAAGAATTAGGAAACTGGATCTATGGTGAAAATGAAGAGAGTTTACCATTGGTCATTGGAAAACTTTCTAAACGGTTAAATTGGAAGATAGGAACAGCAGAGAGTTGTACAGGAGGTAGGGTGGCAAATGAAATAACATTAATACCTGGATCGTCATCTTACTTCCTAGGTGGAGTGGTAGTTTATTCGAACGGTTTAAAGGAATCCATATTGAAGGTGAACAGACAAACGCTTGTTACCCATGGTGCGGTAAGTAGTGAAACGGTTGAGGAGATGGTAAAAGGAGGATTAGAAGTTTTGGGAGTGGATGTGTGTGTGGCTATATCTGGAATAGCCGGACCAGGAGGAGGAACGGCAGATAAACCAGTAGGAACAATTTGGATAGGGGTGGGTAATAAGCAAAGGATAGAGAAACACTTAATTAAAGGTGGAAAGGACAGAATTAGAAATATCGAATATGCTACAACTCAAGCATTAAACTTGCTGAGGCTCTTTATAATGAAATTCGTTTAATTTTGTAATGAAAATCAAATTAGCAAATGGCAAGTATAGAACTCAAGATGCCCAAAATGGGTGAAAGTATAATGGAGGCAACTATTCTAAAATGGTTAAAAAAAGAGGGGGAATCCGTTGCTTTAGAAGAACCTATACTTGAAATTGCAACTGATAAGGTAGATTCGGAGGTTCCATCGCCGGTAGAAGGGGTTATCGAAAAGATTTTCTTTAAAGAAGATGAAACGGTAGAAGTAGGTGCAGTTCTTGCAATTATAAATGAAGAAGTTGGCCAACAGCATTCCAAAGCAAATGGGGACCATAAAATAAAAATGGAACAGGATATAGATTCCATGCCATTAGTATCGGTATTAGATCATTCCAGTGAAGTGACCCCAAAAAAGGAGGAGTTGCCAGATGCAAACCTCGAAGAGAAGATTGAAAAAAAGGAAAGAAGATTTTATTCACCATTGGTAAAAAATATTGCCAAGAAAGAGCAAATTCCGGTTTCTGAATTAGATTTAATTGAGGGAACAGGAAAGGGAGGCAGACTGACCAAAGATGATTTGTTGAAATACCTTAACAAGAGGACAGGGAAAAATATCAAGAAACCATCTCAACCTGCAGTTTCAAAAGAACCTGTTCCAAGGTCAATAGATGGAGAGCATGAAATAATTGAAATGGACAGGATGAGAAGATTGATAGCAGACCACATGGTACAGTCTAAAAAATCTTCTCCCCATGTTACCTCATTTGTGGAGGTTGACGTCACAAATATTGTTAATTGGAGAACCAAGGTTAAAGACGATTTTTTTGAAAAGTTTGGTGAGAAAATAACTTTTACTCCCATTTTTATTGAGGCTGTAGTTTCTGCTATTAGAGCTTTTCCAATGATCAATATTTCGTTAGAAGGAACTACAATAATCAAGAAGCATAGAATAAATATAGGTATGGCAACAGCATTACCTGGAGGAAACTTAATTGTTCCGGTTATTAAAAATGCAGATCACTTTAGTTTACTTGGATTAACAAAGCAGGTTAACCTATTGGCCGACAAAGCTAGAACCAATCGTCTTAAGCCAGAGGATATACAAGAGGGAACTTTTACTGTAACGAATGTTGGCACTTTCGGAAACGTGATGGGAACACCAATTATTAATCAACCCCAAGTAGCTATTTTAGCGGTAGGCGCAATTAGAAAAAAGCCTGCTGTAGTGGAGACAGAATTTGGAGATTTGATTGCAGTTAGACACATGATGTTTTTGTCTTTATCCTATGATCACAGAATTGTAGATGGGTTTTTAGGGGGTTCATTTCTTAGAAAAGTAGGGGATTTGTTAGAACAATTTGATGTTAATAGGGCTTTATAAACCAGGTTTCTTGTATTTAATAGGAGAGCCGAATGAAAAGAAAATTACTATTCTTTCTTGTTTTTATCAAAATTGCGAACCTTGTTGCTCAAAATAATGACGAGAATATAGCAATTCAAGCCCAGGATTTCTTTGAAAAAAACTATTACAAGGAATCCTTGGCGTTATTAACAAATTACGAAAAGAACCATTCACTTTCTTCAAGAGGCCTTTTCCTTAAAGCTTTGAATCTTTACCAATTAAATAGATTAGAATTAGCAAAGGAGGTTTTATTAGGATTAATTATTGACCAACAGCAGGCTCCTTTTGCTGAATTATGGTTGTATTTAGGTAAAATTAATCATCATCAATACGAATTTGAGGAAGCTGCAAAATATTATAAGACCTATTTAAGGTCGGTTGAAGGGGATACAGACTTAAAGAAAAGTATAGTTGAGGAAATTAGGAGGTGTTCAAATGGAAGGAAAGAAAAGTACAAGGTTTCTGGAAATTTTGTCGAAAACTTTGGTAGTCAGGTGAATAGTAGTGAGGATGAATTTAACCCAGTTGAAAGTAGAATAGGTTCTACAGAAGTATATTTCTCAGCCATGTTAAATAAAAATAATGGTGGAAAAAGGGAAGAAAATGGAAAAATTAATGAGCGAGAAGGAAGTTTTTATTCTGATATGTACAGAACTACAAATTTGGGAGGGAAATGGACATCTCCTAATGCCTTACACTTTCTTTTAAACAGCCCTCAACATGAGATATTAATTGGATTTGATCAGGAGGAACAAAACATGTACTTTTTTAGGGGCAACAGCTTATTGGGAGGAGAAGTTATGCGTACAAGTTATTCTGCATCAGAGGATTTAGGGAAAAAGTCAAATTCTTTTTATACCACTCCAGAGTTAAACATAAGAGAAGGTGGCTTTCAGGTATACGATGCCACGCTTGTTCTTTTTGCAGCTCGACTACCAGGGGGATATGGAGGATTAGATTTGTATTATTCCATTTTTTCCGAAGGAGAATGGTCTAATCCAATTAATTTAGGCTCCGAAATAAACAGTGCTTATGACGAGGCTTATCCATTCCTATCATCTGATGGAAAAACGTTGTTTTACAGTACCAATAATAGTAAGTTGAGCTTAGGAGGCTATGATATAGTTTATCAGGGTTACGATAAGCAAAGTGATAAATGGAACACTGCAATTTCCATGGGAATGCCAATTAATTCACCTGGAGACGATATTAATTTTTATTTAGCCAGAGATGGGTTTACAGGGTATTTTTCTTCAAATAGAAGGACCGGTTACGGAAAAAAAGACTTGTATGTTACCTATTTAGCAAACGCTATAGGAACAGAAAAAAGTGATTATCCAATTTTTGTGGATAAACCGCAAAAAAGGGTTGTTGTTCAAGAGGAGGAAAAAGTCACCATAGATAATAATATTGAGAATACATTATCCAGTTATCCATTAAGGTCAGGCTTAAATATTGATCACTCTTATCAAAAGGAAGAACAGACAACTGATAAAGTAGAAAAGGCAACAAAAAATTCAGTAATAAAAGACGAATCCATTATTGAAGATCTTTATGAAAAGAAAGAGCAAGCGGTCGTTAAACCAAATGTAACTATAGGAAAAGAAAATTCGATAATTAATGAGGCGGAAAACAACACAGTAAAATCTGAAAAAGTAGAGCTAGAAGCGCAACCTAAAAATCTAACCAACGATAAAGTTGAGAATTTTGAAATGCCTGTAATAATGGGTTCTCTAGAGCTTGGGACAGCGGAAATTCTGAAAGAAATTTTTAATGAATTTCTTAAAAAGCGAAATGAATTTGTTCATTTAACTTTATCTGTTCGAAGCAAAGTTCCTTTATATGATTATTATAAACAAGTAGAAAAGGCAGCTAATCAGATTATTCAGTATTTAATTGCATTAGGTATCCCATCTAATAAAATCGCATTCAGGATAAATTTGAATTCCATTGTGCCAAGTCAAAAAATATTTTTGAATTATAGTTGGAAAGATCGAGCGGGCCTTCCTTTAGAAAACGTAAAATCTTTTTCTGGGGATCCATTTTCTATAAGAATGATAGAAAGTCCATTTTACTATAAAGTAAGCCTGAGCGGAGCATCGGAATTAAAGAATGCAGCTTTAATTAACAATTATTCTAATCCCACACTTGAGGTTAGTCCAGAAGGAAATATTACCTATAATGCTGGACAGTTCAGGACATATGAAGGGGCTACAAGTTTCGCCAAGCAATTAATAGACAATGGTTTAACAGAATTAAAGGTAACACCCTATGTATATGATTTTAAGGCAAATAACAAGTCCATTAGGCAATTTGTCCACCTTTTTCCAGATTTTTCTATTTACCTCAATCAAAAAAAATAGAGATGAAATTTAGAATGTTGATTTTTATGATTTCGGGGATACTTGTAAACTGTGGAACGGTTAATCCACCGCTTCCTAAATTTTTAACTAATACGGAGGTTGAATTGGAGAATTTAAGTCTTCCCGATGGATTTAAAATAGAGGTTTACGCAAGTGGGGTTAAAAATGCAAGATCTATGGAGTTATTGCCAAATGGGGATTTAGTAGTTGGAACTAGAGATGAAGGAAAAGTCTATATGTTAAGGGATGTTGATCAGGATAATGTTGTAGATGAAATATTGGTTTTGGCAGAAAAGTTAAAGATGCCGAATGGGGTAGCTTTTAAAGACGGAGATATTTACGTCGCAGAAGTCAATAGGATAATTAAGTTTGCCAATATTCAATCTATAACCGAAAATAATGTTCCTTTTGAGGTAATTTATGAGGATTTGCCGAGTGAAACCCATCATGGGTGGAAGTATATCTCTTTTGGGCCCGATGGCAAACTTTATATACCCGTTGGGGCACCGTGTAATGTATGTGAGCCTGAAGAGGAAATATTTAGCACTATTACCAGGATAAACCCTGATGGTACAGGTTTTGAAATAGTTCAACGAGGTATTAGAAATACTGTTGGGTTTGATTGGCATCCAATAACGGGAGAACTTTGGTTTACCGATAACGGAAGAGATTGGCTAGGAGATGATCAGCCATTTTGTGAAATAAACCGTGCATCAAGTGATAATTTGCATTTTGGTTTTCCATATTGTCATCAAGGAGACCTTCCTGATCCTGAATTTGGTTCCAAGAGACCCTGTTCAGAATTTACTTCTCCAGCATATAATTTAGGGCCACATGTTGCGCCATTGGGTATGGAATTCTATACGGGAAACATGTTTCCTAGCCATTTCAGCAATAAAATTTTTATTGCTGAACATGGTTCTTGGAATAGGACTGAAAAAAATGGATATAGGGTAATGGTTGCTACTTTGGAGGGAAATCAGGTTATAAAATATGAGCCATTTATAGAGGGTTGGCTAGACAAGGAACTTGATGAAGTGAGTGGAAGACCAGTGGATATAGAGATAATGCCGGACGGATCAATGCTGGTTTCCGATGATTATTCAGATAAGATATATAGAGTAGTTTATAATAAATAATAAATAATGAAAATAGCAATAGTTGGAACGGGGTATGTAGGCTTAGTAACGGGTACTTGTTTTGCGGAAACAGGTAACCAGGTAATTTGTGTCGATGTCGACGAAGCTAAGGTAGCCAATATGAAAAAGGGTGTTATCCCTATATATGAGCCTGGTTTAGAAGCACTATTTGTGAGGAATAGTCATCAGGGGAGATTGACTTTTTCAACAGATTTAGCTAGTTCAGTTAAGGATGCAGAAATTATATTTTTAGCATTACCTACGCCACCGGGAGAAGATGGATCTGCGGATTTGTCTTACATATTAGGTGTAGCTAGAGATTTATCGGAGATCATTAAAGATTACAAAGTAATAGTGGATAAAAGTACTGTTCCAGTTGGAACGGCGGAAAAAGTTACGGCTACTTTAGCAGAGAAATTAGATGTTTCTTTATTTGACGTAGTGTCCAACCCCGAATTTTTAAGGGAAGGTGCTGCAGTTGAGGATTTTTTAAGGCCAGATAGGGTGGTAATAGGAACACAATCTGAACAGGCCAAATCAAAGATGAAAAGGTTATACGAACCATTTGTTAGGCAAGGAAACCCAATCATTTTTATGGATGAACGATCTGCTGAAATGACTAAATATGCAGCAAATGCATATTTAGCTACTAGAATTACTTTTATGAACGAAATAGCAAATTTGTGTGAAATGGTAGGTGCTAACGTGGATATGGTGCGCCAAGGTGTTGGAACGGATAACAGAATAGGTAAAAGGTTTTTATTTCCTGGAATCGGATATGGCGGGAGTTGCTTTCCAAAGGATGTGCAAGCATTGAGTAAAACTTCCATAGAATATTCATACGATTTTAATATTCTAGATGCAGTGATGAGAGTCAATGATAGGCAAAGACTAAGTCTTTTTGAGAAAATGAAAAGGTTTTATGGAAATAATCTAAAAGACAAACAGATTGCAATGTGGGGACTGGCTTTCAAACCCAACACGGATGACATAAGAGAAGCACCGGCTTTATATACTATTGAGCTGTTGCTCAAAGAAGGAGCAAGAGTCAAAGTATTCGATCCAGAGGCAATGGAAAACGTGAAAAAAGTTTTTGGAAGTGATATTCAGTTTGCCAAAGACCAATACGAAGCTCTTTTGGGTTCAGATTCACTTGCCATAATGACGGAGTGGAGTGTATTTAGGACTCCTTCATTTGAAGTTATAAAAGAACTCCTAAAAGATAGAGCCATTTTTGACGGGAGGAATTTATATGATTTGGAGACTATGAAAGAAACAGGATTGTATTATGAAAGTATTGGTAGGACTCCAATTGGTTCTAATCGCTAGTTTTTTAAATTGCGTAGGAAGTGCAAATATATCTGAAGGGCAGCCAAAAGAAGATGTTCACATCAGGGTTGTTTTAGATGACCTTAAGGATACAGTGGTATTAGAAACTTATAAGAATGGCGTGTTCGATGGTTTGTTTAAATCTTACTATCCTGGGAATAGACTGAATGTATTGGCATATTACAAGGATAATAAGCTAGAGGGTTGGGTCAAGCGATATTATAAAACTGGGGAGTTAATGGAAGAGGTGTATTTTGAGGACAATGAAGAAAACGGGCCCTTTAAAGAGTATTTTCAAAACGGCGGTTTAAAAGCAGAGGGTTCATACAAGGGGGGACCTAATGAACATGGAAGGTTGATTATTTACGATAGTTTAGGAACTGTATTGAGAAAAATGGAATGTACAATGGGCTCATGTTATACAATAGAGAAATAATCTTATGGTTAGTTTTCTTTTTTATTGGGATTGGGAAATTGCGTTCTCAAGACGGAAGTGCGTTTATATATAATTTTTTAAACTTAAACCCATCACCCAATCTTTCAGCATTGGGTGGCCTGAATATAACCAACACATCAAGTATTTCAAATGCATTAGTCAATCCAGCTCTAATAACCAGTCAAGACTCAGGAGCTATTGCAGTAAGCCACGCTTTTTATCAAACAGATATTCAGCTTACGTCTTTTAACTATTTATTACCCCTTAAGCATCCAGTAAAAGTTCATGTAGGGGTCGTACGGTCAGATTATGGTGTGGTGGAAGGCCTAAATGAATTTGGAATGCCGATAGGTTCTGTAAATTCTAATGATAATGCAATAACATTAGGGGTGGGAAAGATATTTGAGGATAAATTAAGTATAGGCCTAAACCTCAAATTTATTCAGTCCAAGATTGGATTTGATCAATCGCTTGGAATAGCAACTGATGTAGGATTCCTCTATCACAAAAAAATAGAGCGATTTAAATTAGGAATTCTTTTCAGAAACATTGGAACACAGATAACCACTTATGGGGAAATGGATAAGAGGGAAAGATTACCTTTTGAAGTGATTGTTGGCATTTCGAAAAGGCTCAAGTATGTTCCTGTAAGATTTTCTTTAAACTATAGATACTTGAATAGGTGGAATATTATTTCTGTAGGATACGTAGGAGACAATAGAGGTTCCCTTTTTGGAGATGAAGATATTGTAGGAAATCCAATTATAGATAACTTCTTTAGGCATCTTAGTTTTGGAACCGAGGTAATGGTTGGACAAAGAGAACAACTACAATTGAGGCTAGGCTACAACCATAAGATTCGAAGAGAATTAGGTGTTAGTGACTATTTTTCACTTTCTGGATTTTCTTTTGGATTTAGCGTTAAACTAAAGAAATTAGTACTAGATTTTAGTAGGAGCATATATCATTTAGCTGGTGGAACTAATCAAATAGGTCTAAAGGCGAATATTAAAGAGTTATTAAGAGGAGGAAGTAGGTAGATTTATTTCATATCTGTTTTTAATTCCCTCTAATACTTCTCTGGCTTCTGCTAAAGAAGGAACGCGATCTTTAATTAAAATAAGGTTTTTCGGCGATTTTTTGATGGAGAGGCCGTATTGAGTTCCATTGACAGATATCCATGTGAGCAGTTTTTGAAAAAGGGAACTTTCATAAAATGGAGATTGGGGGTTTTCTACAAAATAACAGCGTAGTTTGTTGTTTTTTAGGATGATTCTTTCGAACCCTAAATCTTTACAAACTTTTCTCATCATTATGCCATCGAAAAGTTGATACAGCTGAGGAGGAATAGTTCCAAATCTGTCTTTAATTTCCTCTTTAAATTTGGTCAGCGCTGAATCATCGTCAATTTGATCTAGTTGTGTGTATAGAGATAGCCTTTCTTGGATATTAGATACGTAATCGTCGGGAATAAGCATTTCTACATCTGCGTCAATTTGAACATCTTTAACATATTGAGTTTTTTTACTGAGTTCTTCTTTAAATAATTCTTTAAAGTCCGCCTCTTTAAGTTCTTGTATAGCTTCTTCTAAAATTTTTTG
>Ga0129345_1000218_pt1 | contig 20533 bp, 17 predicted proteins | sample CPBDNA_FD_94425 | JGI IMG/M metagenome (GOLD analysis project Ga0129345, IMG submission 94425) | Freshwater to marine salinity gradient microbial communities from Chesapeake Bay, USA - CPBay_Sum_20_0.8_DNA | ecosystem: Environmental > Aquatic > Marine > Coastal | place: USA: Chesapeake Bay...
CCCAGGCCCCAAATTCATTTTTTGTCCAAAGTATCCCGCTTCCAGACGTAACATCTACAACACTATTTAAAAACTCGGCGTCCGGATATAGGTCATTAAGAAGTACCGATGTTAAAGGCTCGAGAGGATCAATATATACATCGATAATTCTGTTTTGAAATCCGCGTATTCCTTGCAATCCTTGTGGTCCTTGGATCCCTTGAGAACCTTGGAGGCCTTGAGACCCTTGCGTTCCAAAAGTACCTTGAACGCCTTGAAGACTAATTGTGCCTACCTTTGTCCAAGCATCATCCCCAAAATTTTGCCATAAAACTCCATTTCCCGACGTAATATCTATTATGCCTGAGAAGGGGTCGGCGTCTGGATACTGTAGGGATAAAAATTCTGCTGTGAGAGGAGTTGCTGAGTCAGTATACGTATCAATAATTTTTAACGCATATCCTCTAAGACCCTGAATGCCGCGAAAACCCTGCACTCCTTGAATGCCTTGAGTACCACGAATTAAAATCCGTCCTCCATTTGCCCATGTGCTTCCATTCCAAATATATATGTTTCCGTCACTAAATACAATATAAGAATCTCCAATCTCAGTACCTAAAGGAGCAGAATTAGGATAACCAGGAATATCTGCCGTGGTGCTCACCGAACCTAAAAGCCTTAGGGACCTTCCCATGGCTCCTTGAATTCCTCTGACACCTTGAGCCCCCAGAGGACCTTCGTTACCGGTCGGTCCTTTAACTCCCTGACCTCCTACAAACCCCTGAGCTCCTACAAATCCACGGACTCCTTGGGGACCGGGAGGACCTATTACGCCTTGAGGACCACGTAAAAGCCCGGTGTTAACCCAACTATTTCCTGTCCATATCCACAAATCCGAGGTTATCTCATCAAAAACTGCATCGCCAATTTCCCTAGGAGGTACAGGAAAAGAATAACTTAATAGACCCTGGGGGTCATTTGGCCCTCCTCCTGGATAGGTTGCATTTACGTTCGCAACACTACCAACCAATTCTATGGGTATGAAGGGTTCACGCGGGCCCTGGATACCTTGATTTCCTTGGATACCTTGAGCTCCTTGAACCCCAGTTCTTATCTCGGCAACGCTCTCAACCCCGTCCTTGAGCGTACGTACAAACAATGACGCGTCATACGCATTAATAACAATCTCGCCAAATTTTATATCTTCGAGGGAGGGAGCTAAACCACTATCAAATAATCTTTTATTGAGAATTTGTAATAGTTCCCCGTCTAACTTAAGACCTACGGGTCTTTGACTCCAGGTTTTTGTTCCATCTTCCCTAGCAACTAAAACATGGTCTAATTCTGGGGAGGGTTGAGTAAGGGGATTATTTTCCGGTTCTGGAAATCCTAAATTTGGTTCAGCATTTTCAAGATTAAGAAATTCACTACGTTGTTCATCCAGCTGACTACGGTTAGCTACTTTTATACGGTTGGAAAAAGATCTTTTTTGTTTATCCATGTTTGTTTATGCTGAAGTCTCCAAAAAATTTATAATCATTTCTAATACGTTATTTGCACTACCACTCACTTCAAGCGAATCTCCTTCTTGTAAAATTAATTTACCATCAGAAATTACAGAGAAATCATTAGCCAATACTGGTCCATCAAAAATAATCCTTGTGCGTTTATTATTTCTAACATGCGAACAAGTAATTTTTGAAACATTGTTGGAAACATTTGAAATATTAGCAACTTGAATTTTTAATACAATTGTACTAATTGCAATAGGGGTGGTGTAAACAATTGTCGGAGTTGTAGTTACGTCGTAAGGCAACGACTTAAACTCGTTAAGAGGAGCAATAGCCATGGTTTATTGAAGGGCGAGAATAAGTGGGGTTATTTGGGCAAATAATCCTCTTGAGAAAGAAACACCACCAATGGTGCCTGATGCTTGGTCGATAATTACCCCGTCCCCAATCCTAAAGTTTCCGGATTGATCAGTTGAAGTAAAAATCACGGAGCCTCCATTTCTTTCATCGACTTCTTGTTGTTGGATGAAGGATCCATTGCGAACAGGAAGAGAAGTGCGAATATCTGCCCCTGCTCCGATGTATTCAAAAGAGTGTCCTGAAGCCAACACTTTAGATTGCCTAAATAGAACAAATGAGGATCCTTTGGATACAGAGTAAAGAGCGGGTGTAACCAGTGATATAGTGGCAGAACGATCTTCTGCAATTTCCGTCGAAGAAATTACTCTGTAATAGATCGGAGACATTTCTATCTCAAGTACTGGAGGAATAGCACCTGGGCCTGTTGGTGGGGTAATTGTAAAAGTTGGAGGTTCAATATACGAAGTACCAGATTTTAAAATTGTAATCTCAGAAATAGATCCATTATCTATAACCGCACGGGCTCTTGCCGGAATTGCATTTGGTCCTTCGGGTCCGGTAATTGTAATAATAGGCACAGATGTATATCCCGCTCCTTTATTTAAAACTTTAATCCCCTTAACAGTATAATACGGAGCTCCAAAATATCCTGCTTGGCCATTATATGGCTTTAATGTTCCCGGTAATCTTACTTTGATAAGAGAATCTCCAGGAACTACGTCTTCAAGCACAGTGGCTATAATCTCAGCGTCTCCAAGACCATCCGCCACCAACCCGTAGTCCCCAAGTGAGGAGTTAGAGTTGGTAAGATCACATTGTCCTCCATCAGCGCATTCAATACCAATGGAGCACGAGATGGTAAATAAAGAAACTAATTGGGCATAACCATTATTTATAATTTTTACGCCTGGTCCTCCTTGATTATATTGGGTATAAGAGTCTAAAACCATGGACTTAAATCCTTCGGTTATAGCCCCATCTACCAGCATTCCACCTCCGGTTGTTGTGATGGATGTGCATTGCTGAACATACGGACTTCTAGAAATAATTCCGGCAATTCCCTGTTTATTCTTTTTGGGGAAAGAGACAGCGTAACTTGGGGCAAGGTGGTTTGAGAATGTCATAAAAGACAAACCACATGCATTATTTACATAAAATAAGTCGAGAGTTCTATTCAAAGCATTTACAGTAATTCCTCTCAAACTATTTCCTGTGACTACTGTATTAGGAGGAAGGTGTATGGGATTTTCTTCATTATACACGCCGGGATTTACAAAAATAGTGGTTTTATAAGATGGTCGTTGAATAGTCCAAGTTCCTGCATCGACAGGAGGAATAGAATCTAAATTTCCTGCTGAAAGTGCTGTAGTAAGATCTCCAATCAAAGTTGTAACTTTGGTTCTTAAAGTGGTGAATTGAGATCCTGGAATTAAATTGTCATTTACAAAATCTCTTGCCAGATTATATGCATAAACAGACTCGGTTATTTGACTCTCTATGGGATTACCAGACGTAGGAAAATATGATTCAATTACCCTTATAGTATTTGCATTACCTCCGCTATAAAGATCATCGGCAATAGCCTCTAAAACAAGTATAAGATCTCTTTTACATTTTCCTTCTGTATACTCAATAGAAGGATATTGCACAGCAGTATCACGCCAAACAGCATTTATTATGGAGTTGGGATCTTCTCCGCGTCCTATACTTTCATAGATTAACTTTTGGGCTAACTTAGCGTCAGCATTAGGACCATTTTGTAATATATATTCTACTATTCCATAATAGTTATTAATGGCGGTTTCTGCATTTGCACAAGCAGGCCATTCTTCATAAACAATAGAGTTATCAATAAATATTTTTTCAAGTGAAAACTCGGAAGAAAAAAGCGCGTCTTGATCATTTGTTCTCCAGTTTTTCATTGCCAATATCATCAATTCGCGCGCGCGATTAAATGCCCATATTGTATCAGAAAGTTGCCCTGGGATGAACTGAAGTTGATTTCCATTATAGTATCCTTCTGCAAATTCCACGGAGAAAATATTTCCTCCATTTTTCATGTCTGAGGCTACCGCATCTATAAAATACCCGAGATCTCGGTTACAAAGACGAGCGGATTTATTTAAAATTCCGGCATCAGAATCAACAATATCAGAAACTGTATTATTAGTTAGGGCTTGAATAAGTGGTTCAAATATAAGATTTATCTGAGCTATAGCACTAGTGTTAGTTGTATAACCAAGAATAAAATTACGTAATTGTGTATAAGCGTATGCCGAAGCCAACCTTTCCGTAGAATCTGAAAAAATTCCCACGTTTGTAAAATATGATTGTGTAGCTTCTATTACGTTACTAGTTCCCCACGTGGCAATGTCTTCAGCCGCTGCAATTGCAATTAACTTAATGTCCCTCTTACAAGTAGTTTCTGTTCCACCAATTGTGGGATATGTAAGAATTGTAGGATTCCAAACCAAATCCACCAAATTATCAAGGTTATAATAAATCTGTTCTTTTATAGACTCCTGTACGCTAGGAGATGGGGCATTTTGTAAAGAATTATCATTTAACGCTTTAATAACAAAATCAAATAATAAATCTATTTTTCTACGTATGTAAACGTAACTACTACTAGAGAGAACAGATTTTAACTCAGTTTTTATTGCATCAAAAACAAGAACCGTTAATGTTTTTTCAGTGCTCGGAGAAAAAATACTCGGAATAATAACTCCGTTGGAATTAAAATAATTTGATATGACTTTGAGAGTTCTAGAGTATCCTCCGTATAAAAGATCCTCAGCTATTCCTATTACAAGATACTTAGAATCCCTGGTGCATTTTCCATTTACGTTACTAAAGTCGGGATTTGTTCCAGAAATTGCTATTATAACCTGTGAAACAATACTATCTTTATTTTGAAAAATAATCCGATACGCTTCTCTGGATTTTAGGTCAAATGTTGTTGAGTTTGGAAGAGTAAAACTTCTTGTATAGAGTTGAGTAGAAGTTTCATTTATAATAAACTTTTTATTGGCAAGAATGGATTCAGCTGCGTCCATAATTTTGCCACGAACGCCTGAGTGAGAAGCTCTTACAGCGGCTTTGATAGAAGACTTAGCAGTTTGTGGACTTAGGCCATCATTTTCATCATTTCCATCTTTCGATACCCAAAAGACATTTTCGATCTGTTGAGTTTTCCACTCAAAAGAACCATCGTTTGATGCTGTGGGAACCTGACCATACGTACCTGTATTACCCTCACTATCCTGTATTGCTCCTGTAAAAGCCGGAGATCCACTAAACTCAGGATCCCCAGAAAAAGTATGATCAGCAGTAATCTGCCTTTCTATAGAAATATGAACATATTGTTTATGGTCATCTTCATCAAGTCCCAATAACAATGAGTGTTCATATTCTCCCAAGTCAAGAAACTTCCACTGCAACCTACCATCTTCACCTATCGTTGCTAAATTGCCTTCAATTCCGGTGTTACCGAGTGAATCCCTTATTGTTCCATAGAACCCCGGTGATCCAGTAAATTCAGGATTTCCAGAAAAAGTATGATCGGCAGTAACCTGCCTTGCTATAGAGAGATGGACGTATTGTTCATGGTCATCATCATCCAGACCACCAAGGATACCATGATCAAGGGTTTTTAGAGTAACGCGTGGCGAATTACAAGTTCGAGGACTTACATCAAAAATCGAAGGATCTAATTCGGCTTGAATGGCTTCGGCCGATTCATTACCCACAAGAACGTGATTCCTTTTTAAGGATAAAAAATTACTATTCGAGTAGGACTTTTTTTCCTGCTCTGAGTTCAGGATCCTCGCATCGCAATTTTTTCCGAAGAGATTCGCCACTGAGTTCTTATCTTACCTATTACCTCTTTAAACAAGTTAGAGCTTAGCACTCTGATGTATAAGGATAGGTGTCGTGATCTAGGTCAAATATTTCGCGGTTGCTTAGTGTGGTTGGATTGACTTTTACCTCGGATCTTAGATCTAGGGTTTCTAAGTCGTTCTTTGATTTTATTTTGTATGGGACGGGAGCCTCTACATAATGCCCCTGGGAACCAATCTCAACAACCTCGTAGCCTTCAATGGGTTCTTTACGCCTTTGGTACTCAAGACATTTATTTTGGTCAGTGTCTACGCAGTAAAATTTTTGCCAAAAGTTTGTTTTTGGGATAAATTTTTTATATTTTTCCAAATTTTCCAGTGTTGCAGGTAAGTCTTGAGTGACTATGTACAAACATAAAGTATCTTCACAAGGGCCATAGGCAATAAACATATCCCCCTCTCTGTAGAAAAAGTCCCTTCGCACACGAGCCTCACTCCACTCATCAGTAGAGAGATCACGAACACACTTTTCAAAATCCTCAAAAGAAAGTCCTTGGGCCAAACAGTTTGCCTGCGAGGTTTGCTTCAAAGGTTCTTGCCATTCGGCATTATATTCTCCCCAGTTTTTATCAAAAAGTTCTAGGTTGTAAAGTTTAAACCGGTCTAGTAATTCGGCGATGGATGGAATGCCTACAGGAATTGTTGTTTCTATTTGGCAAATTTTTGTCCACTTTGAGTAGTCAAATGCCCAACTTATTGCCAAGATGTTCTGGTTTGCCTCATAGAGGGAAACCCTATATCCGTCGTCCTCAATGTAAAGGACACGCGATCCGATAGGATAGGCCACTATGGCTCGATAAGTGGCTATCTTCCATTTATCATCTGTTTGAGAAAGCAAAAGATTAGGGGTAAGATTGCCAATCTCCCACGGAAATTCTATATCTCCCCAAGACCTATAAAGGCCTTTTTGCGGATTGTAAATTGGGTAAGTATTGAAAAGCTCATCAATACTCACCCCGCAGGTATTAATATCTTCTCTAGAACAACTTCTATCTACTACGCTGCTAATCCCGCAGGTCTCTTCAACTGATGCCTCTTGCCCTTCAGAAAGAGGCTCAAAACAACATTTAAAGTAAAGGTTTGAGAGACTCATATCTCAGCCTCCTTTACGTAATATTTTAATTATAGGTAAAAGTATCCAGCACGAACGTAAGTTCAATGGTGGAGGGATTGGCGGAAGTACGATCAGCTTGACCAAAGTTCAGACTGGTTACCTGGGCATCAGGAATTGTGATTGTACGCTGACCGATTGGCTGAGGATCTTCACCACAAGTCACTGGTGTCACAGTCACGGTGACAAACTCGCATCCATATGCCTTCCAAAAATCAACAATATCGGCGTGTTTGACGGGGTCAAATGGTGTGGAAATAGTAACTTCTGAAAGAGTACGTGGGCCTTTCAGGTTAAAAATACGACCACGAACTCCGTCGGCGTATTGAGAAGTACCAGCAGTATCGCGGATACCACTAAAGTTTGTGAAGTAATGGGAAAAAGGCGAGGCCTGAATCCAAAACTGGCTTTGGCTAGAGATTTTATAGTTGAGCATGGCGGGATTGCTTATGCGTTATATCTATTTAGTATTTAAACAAAGCGCTTGGCGCTATTACATAAAATATGGCGCAAAGGGTGCCCAGTATCCCGCCTTTTTACAATCTACCACAACACATTCATTGTGAATGACTTTGCGATTTAACCTATAGGTCTTCTTATAAAGCTCAAGAAGTTTCTCTACCATTTCACAATCCACATCATCAACTCTAATCGATCCTTCGATTGTGACCAAGGCCTGCTCTACCTCTGTCTTGATAAAGTTATCTTCTACGTCAATGTACGTAACCTTCTTGATCTCTTCTATGAGCCGTCTTGTGCCAAACGCAATCTCTCCTGGCGAAGTGTACTCATCAAGGCGAATTTTAGCAACTGAAGCCTCCGAAAGCCCGGTATCCGCAATAATTCGCTCATATCCAACATCGTCAAGAGTCCCGTCAAACTTAGCCGCAATAAGCTGAGAAATTTTATCCTTCTTGGTTTTGTCAGTGAGGTCGTTATCCTCATCAAACTCAGAGAAATCGAAGAGAGTGAGAAGGTCTGATTGATCGGCTCCGAAGGCTCCCATTGCCCCGTTGGAACTGTCGGCCATCTGCTCGGGGGTTTTTGCTTCAGACATTGGTGCCGCGCCGGGAGCCCCTGGTGCTCCGCCCATCATCGCGCTCATATCCACTTTTGCCAGAGACGGAATTTCAAGTTTATCCCGCACCCAATCAAGGTCCTTGACCTCATAACCAACCGCTTGGAGTTGGGTGAGCATCTGAACAATTTTAATAGGATCTTCGCGTTGCTCCAGGTCATCGAAATTACGACGAAGCCTGGGCACTGGGGCTCCAGGATAATTGAGTTCTACGATCCAGCGAATGAGTGTGGCGTTAAGCGTCTCATCGAGCTCTTCTGAGAAAGCCTTGGCTTTACGCATACGCACAGAGTCGGAAACTTGATCACGGGCATAAGACCCCACATTGCCTGTCTCCTGACCTACAGTATTTTCCCCGTTGATAATAAAACTAATCTGCTGATCAACATACTCGATAAGTTTTTCATATACTTCTGAACGCCCTTGGCTCTCAAGCCAGTCAATTTCCATCTCATTAGGGATGACAATGGCGGTCTCTTGACCCAAACGCTGCAACGCCGTAAATAATGAATTAACCTCTTCCTCCGGAGTGCCAAGAGAAAACTTACCCACGGCGGTGGGTGTTGTATGCTTATCTGCATACTGTAGCCAAAAAGATAAAAGAGTTCTTCTAAACTCTACCAGACTATATAGATGACGGCCCAGTCCTGTGCCATAGGGATCCATAAAATTACTATAGGCCCAATGGCGGTGAATAACTGCAGAACGTAAGGGCAGTGGAATTCCCTCTACAGGCGAACTTACGGTCATCAAACGTGGGCTAATTGTTCCGTCTTCATTGAGAACAAAAATAAATCGCCGGGGATCGCGAATTTTAATTTCCGAAGGAACTATGTAGTTTCCTTGTCTCATCCAGCAAATTTCACCAATACCAATACCTAAAATGAGCGATTCACATAATCCTCTTATGAATGTGTCAAACGCCGAGTTTGAAGACACAAGCATTTCTTTACCATAAGCTTGTCGTGTATTGGTACCCATGCGATAGAGTACTTGGCGAACAAATTCAGCAACCTCCTCATCGCGATCGGATGCACTTGCTGGATCGACTTGCCATTTGCGTTGTATAATTTCTCCCGTAAGTTTTTCCCATGCGGAAATAATTTGGCTGTCATTAAACAACCGCATGTATTTCTCAATTGCCCTCGGGCCCCCACCACCCTCTTCAATGAGGATGTCATCTCTGCGTGGGAGAATGAGTCCCGATGCTAAATACGATGTTCCAGTAAAAGCGTATGGATCGCCTTTGTAACCTGCTAAGCTGCCTTGGCCTACTCCGAGGCTAAAGTAGCGATCAAAGTGCCCAGTTTTTGGTTTTGCACCAGGACGTTCCTCGGCCATTAATTACCTACTTAGATTCGCCTATATCTTCAGTATCTTTAAACTGGGAAGAGGCGGACCGATCTATATAAACTACCTCAGCATCGAGTATCTTTGCATATAGTTCACTTGCCGTCATTTTACCATCATTGTAGTCTTCGATGAGTTTATCGGCTCCATCTACAGTGATTGACTGCAAATTGGTAAGAATATTAATACCGGTTTGTTCTGTGTTCATTGCTTAGACCATTCTTTTTGTAATTGTTCTGTTTCTTTTATAAGTTCCTTAATCATCTCTGGCCACTTTTGTTCATAGGAAGCTAAGTAAATATGCCATTTTTTTGGCCATTCTGCCGGGGTAAATTTATGATCTAGTTCTGGCGGTGGTGTGGAGGTAAAGACTTTACGTAATGCTCCTACTCCCGCTGCAATAAAATTATATCGATTTTTTGTATAATACTTTTCTAGAGTTTGTAGAGGGACATAAGGAAACCTCTCTTTAAAGGCCTCAAAGAGTGGGGAGTTCTTGATATCTACGCGTTCTTCCTGAACTGCTTTTTGATTTACGTATTCGTATGCCTCGTCTAGTTGTTCTGCGATAAGTGTTACATTGAATGGACATTGCTCATAGTCATTTATTTCTTTCCAGAATATCTTCAATGATTCATAAGCTGCAACAATACTATGCTTAGAAAACTTTGATAGTCGATCTTTAAGATCCTTCTTAAGACTTTCTATGAGATGGATATCTGTAGCTTTAGGCCATTTGGCCGCTCGGTGAGAACACCCACTTGCCCATAAAAACGCCAAGAGCAGGGTTTTAATTCGTCCTTCTCTTAAATCCTTTAGAGGAAGGAGATTGTTATTTTGAATATATGTATACCATTGTTCAAAAAGCTTGGAAGCACGTTCATTTGCCCCTTCCCAAACTTTAGTTTTTGATATTAAACCTATGTGTTTATCATTGCAAGTTCCATATGAACTTAATAGATTAAACTCTCGATCTTCTTCTGTAATTCCCTCAGGTACTTCAGCGGTTTTCCCAGTAGTTGAATGGCCCTTTCTCAGGGCGCTTCTCACTCCTTCTAGTTTTATTTCATGCGCAAATGTCGCTTCTGTTTTCCAGCGATCATGTGCTAGAATCATTTCCAGATACTGCAGTCCCTGCTCTGTTTGTGGAAGAGTCAAGATTGTTTGCAGAGTCTGAAGAGGTTCCAAGACGGCGAAGAGCTATATTTATATATCCTATTATATCATTATGAGACCACGTGTCAATGACTTTATTAAAAAGTTTAGGATTAATGCGACCAAGATCGGCACCGGCGGTGATAATATAATCGAGATGGTTTTGGATGGATTGCCCTGGCTCATCATAGAGGAACAAAGTCGGTCCTTCACTGGGTTCACACGTTTCTATAACGCCCATTGCCTTAAATAGTTCGGAGAGGATGGTTGTATCGTAACCGCAAAAAACAATAAAGTTTGTTTTGCGAATTGTAGGTTCTGTGAGACTTTGGCGAATTTTTAGATCAACGCCGTCTTTTTCGGTTAGCATTTGTTCTAAATGCACGGCCATTTTATTGATATCAGATTCGGCGTTTATATTCGGGCCTTTAAGCAATACCACCGAGAGCTTTAATTGCATAAACTTTAAATTCTTGTCATAACTTTAACCTTGAAGTTTAAAGTTTAGAAAAGTATTATATTAAGATATGAACTCGGCACTGATCGAGAGACTAAAAATTGCCGGGGAGCGCATTGTTGCCGAAGGAATTGCTCAATATGAACGTGAGTTTGGTAGGTTTCTTGTCAGTTTAATAAAAACAAACTTAGAAGAAGCATTTTTTGAATTACTAAACGCAATACTAGACCGCCTCGAGGCGGATGAAGAACTCACAATTTTACCCCTTAAGCAAATTTTACTTCAAGTAATATTTGAATTAGAATCTAATTCGGTAAAGGCAACTCAGGTTACAGAGGAAATCTTTACTGTTCTTTATAAGAAGATAGAATCGGAACCTAATTATGACGCCGAATTTGTCGGAAAACTTAAAGCATATCAAACTCTTATCTCCGAAGCGTTTAATGACTTAGAGTTTTTTAGTTCTTCATCGTCTCAAGATATTCTTAGAGAGAATGTAGAGTATCAATATTCTAATAAGAATTACTCTTTTATTCCTCTGGAAATAGATGAAAATCGCAGGGTATTTACGCTTTTTTCCAAAGAACGTTATTGGGAGACATTTGCTACGCTCTCCGATACTACCTCGTATTCTCCGCTAGGATATAATAGATCGGCAACTCTACTAGGCCTTCCACAATATAGAATCCCTATCTCCTACGAAGATCTTATTGTTTATAATAATGTTCTTTATAAACTTAATCCCGCAATTTCTTCTCCAAATCGTGAACAATTTATACCAGAGCAATGGGTAGAATATAATTCCCGTAGATTTGATCGCTCAAAATCTTTTTCTTCAGTACATAAATCGCGCGTAAGAACGTTTTATACTACATTTTTAGAACAAGGATTTGATATTAATGAGATTATTTCCGACTCTAAAATTGAAAAATTTGATCAAGTACAGAGTATAGATCCCGAACTCCTACCACTTACGTTTGGTGGGCAAGGAAAGCAAATTTACAACATCATTAAAGAACTTCAGATATTATCTGAAGCTTTTGGGGGATATGAAGGTTCGCCTATTGGGGGAATTGAGTACGCCACCCAATACATAGAGTATCTATTAGCCTCCTCATTTGGTCGCAAAATTAGTGAAGTGTTCAATATTGCGCTAGGAGCAGAAGACTTTGGTAAATTTAATGTTATTTTTTCTTCAAAGCTCTCTCAAGACAGTATTCCTGGATTAAGTTTTTTAAATAAGTTTGGAAAACTTCGTTCTTTTGTTCATGGACAAATTTTACCAGAATACGTAAATGTCTCTAAGCCTAAAATTATATATAATCCAATTTACGTGCAATTTTACTCGGGATTAAAAGATCGATATTCAAGTTCAACGGTTCCAAATACATACTCAGAACCTCCAAGAGTAGATCTTTTACTCTACGGGATAGAAAACCTACATAAGAGATGCTTGGCAATTGGAGACAATGTAAACGCAATTCTAAACTTTACTGGAGATGGTGGAAAACTTTCCGGATATGAGGGACTAGGTTCTATTGAAATGCAAATGACCGAATTGCAAAATGTATTTCCACCGACGTCTTATTTTCTAGAATCACAAGTAAAAATTGGAGCGGGACTTACAAGCGTAATTAAGTACCTCTTAGACTCATACTCTAGATTTTCAAAAGCGCTAATATATCCAGAGTTGCCTGGAAAGGCTCTTAGTTTTCTTCCTAAATGGATAGACTCAATTAACAACCAATTAGAAGAGCTTATTAGTCTTTTTAAGGTCATTGGTATAGGTTCTAAAAATTATATCCCAAACCTTTCTTTTAAAAAATTTGATATTAAAGATACAAAACTCATTCAATTCTTGTCTTCTTTGGGATTTAGAGATTCGGAAATTAATCAGTTACTTGATATACAATCTTTTGATCAGTTAATTACCAACTTTGCTCCATTATCCAACTCTTCGGATCTTAAGTCTTTTTTCAAAGCGTATGAGTTGTCTCAGCTCATATATGAATTTGGTGGAGAGGGTGGTATCTCCGCATATCTTTCATTTTTATATTCCAAGTCTCCTATAGATTCACTATTAAACATCCTGTCTTTATCACAAAAAGATCGTTCAAATATTACGAGTTTGCAAATTAGTAAATATCCCAAACTCATCGGTTTATTAATTGGATTAACGTACGCAATTGATCCTACCCAACTCATCAAATTCAATAAAATTTTAGGAAAAAATAATCTCACCCTTCTAGAATCGATTGAATTTTTATATCAAAAGGGAGAGAGCACTTTAATAAAATCGGAACAAGATATAAGTTTATTAGAACCCGTGATAGAGCAAATTATTCAGGGTAATTATATGGATTCGTTTGCCTCACCTGACTTAAATTATTTGCAAACAAATGCCATAGTACCTATCGCCCTTAGGCAATGGACTGAACTCATAGATAACAATTTAGGCCGACTACCTTCACCCAAGGTAATTAGGCATCTGTATGACAAATCCATTGGACTTACACCCAAAGAACTTATTTCTATTTTAAATAATCCAACTTCCCCAACCCCATTTGGCGAACTAATTGACGGATTTTCTGGTGGTGAGTTTACACAGTTTATTAAATACGCCAATATTTCTGGTTTGGCCGTAAAACTAAGTTACTATAAAAATTCCTACCAAGCGGATAATTTTCTTGTAGATATAGAATCTTCTTATTTTACTCTACCAACTCTTCTAGATAATTTAGAGGAGGCAAAGATTGCCATTTCATTAATCGGAACAATTTTTCAAGGAAAATTAGACTTTAGATTTGGTGAAGAAGAAAATATTCAAGAAACAATTAAACCGTTAGTATTTTCGCAAAATAAATCATTTGATGTTTTTTCAGAAATTATTGCGGCTACTGCCCCCATAAAAGGCACTGGTTTTACCACAAATCTAACACAAAACTCAAGTAGTTTTTCTAATATTGCGGCCGATGCCCCTATCATAGAATCACCAGGGATCGGAAATTCTCGTTTGCCTAATAGAATACCGACCCTCAACTCCATTACTCCAGAACAGTTTGAAGCCCTATTCGGAACGCTCATCCAATCTCAAATTCAGAATTTGCCCGAGGATATAGTAAACCCAAGCATTATTAATAATTTTATTAAATTCTCAGATGAAAATAAATTTATCAATGCCATAAATCAAGTTGATGAAACTCTTCCTTATAGAGTTATGCGTTCAAAATCTAAGCGATATTCACCAGCAACCCGTTATGAGACAGAACAACGAGTCGGAACCTCTACCCCCGTCTCTTATTCTGTTCCTCAAATTTACGTAGATTCAAACCTTTCAGGAACGCCGGATGAAAAGTTTATTCCTTCACAAGATGAAATTCTAACTTCTCCATTGCAAAAGAAGTTCGATCCTGTAGAATCATGCAAAAAATTTGGTGGGACAAATTGCGATTTTATTTTTGAGGGAATTGCCGATCTTTGTATATCCGGATATAATAAGTCTCTTTTTCCGGAAGAATCAAATCAACGGGCGGGAATTCCGGACAACACCGTGTTAATCGACCGGCCATTGGGAACTTTTGCAGATTACAAACCAAGTCAGTCCTTACTTCCTACTTCTGCGTTTAAATCCCCTCCACCATACTACGCACTTCTTGGCGGAGACGCCATTCCTGGGCGTTGGGGAGAACCTATTATGCCGTTTATTAGGTCTGCTCCTGTTGTCTATGATTCCGGAAACGGGGCACTAAGCGAATATGGAAACTCAGAGCATGGCATTGTAGAATTTATTAAAGCGAAACTCGAAAAAAATACGGAGTTTAATTGCGCAACACTAGATTCTCCTTTCTACTATCAAATTTGCATGAATGTTATGAAATGCAAAAAGTTTGTCCCACCAGAGCAGGGAGAATATTATCTTAAGTTCTGCCCTAAAACTCTTTCTGGGGGTAGGTTGAAATGACACAAAAACTTCACTCTTTTTTCAAAGTAACCAAAGAATCTAAGCAGATGTCTTTTGGGAAAAAAACGCCTTACAATTTTAACTACGTAGATTTTGTAGATCCAGAAAATATTTATTTTGATAATAACGCAACTTTACACAAGCAAATGAATGATTCTTATTTGCTGGAAATTGATCTCGATGACAGATATAAATCCACCATACCAGAATTTAAATTTACAAATCAAAACGTTCTCACATGGGAGGATTATTGGATCGATGCTAAAACCAACACTCTAATAGATCCACGCATTGAGCGAATTAACTTACAAAAAAACCAACTCATCCATGCCAATTTTAACCTTTCTAGACAGACTCTTACTCACGTAAATCTTGAGGGGAACTTAAATTTACGTGGAGTGTTTTTTTATAATTGCCCTAAACTCGAGGTGCTTAACTTGTCTAATTGCCCCGCACTTGATGTAATTAATTTAGGGAATAATAGATCCCTAAAGGCATTATTGGCCAAGAATTGTGCTTTAACTCCAGTGGCGCAAGAGTTTTTACTCAGAGATTTTTGCCCAATTACCACCTCGTCTAGCAATAGACCATTTGATATGTTTCGTAAATCTTACGAAACTTTTGTGGATCTGAGAGGGAGTCAAATTGACTGGGGGAATAGAAAAATTGCTTCTAAAATTAGGTTATTGCTTTGCAATAATTGGTTAGTTTTGTGGGATAACGCACCGCCAACTTCTATCATCCCTCCTCAAATGTACGCGTTTTTTTCGACTAATTTATCTGATTCCCTGATTAAAGATTATTACTATGGCTGATTTACGTAAACGATTTATTGAGGACTATGCTGGCGGCCTATTGAATGTGGCGCGGCAAGAACTCTCCACCACCGGCGAAGTATTGGCGCAAGATGGACTTACGTCCGAAAATACTCTATTCGTAGAAGATGGCACCGGAACAAAAACTGGCCTTAAACTTGGTGTAAGTTTAGCCGAAGTAGTAGATCCAACAACCGATACCGGAGTGGTTAATGTACGTTTTGCTGATCGCACCTACGCAAAGCTTCGTGATCTTAAAATCTTTTCTACGGCAATTGCATCCGCTCAAGCAGCACTTTCAGAAGCAGCATCGGTATCCATTTCTAATTTAGAGACAACTCTTCAACTCCTTGAAGATGACATTGCTACCATAGAACAAAATTTTCAACAAAATTTGGCTACCGGTCAAGAACAACTTCAAAATTTAACCCTTACTCAAAGAGATTTAGAACAGAAATCTGCAGAAATTAATGTAGAAATTGCCCAACTAGGTTCTAGAGTAACTAAACTTGAATCGCCTGTTGAATCGCCGAAAGAACTGAGTCTTTTTGAAGAAAATATAAATACATTTTATTACACAGGGACTATAGCAATTGCTAATAGTGTAGTTACTGGAACCAATACTGCGTTTACGGAATTAAATGTTGGAGACATATTTATAACAACAACTTCGGCAGGAGAGGATGTAGAATTTAGAATCACAAACATCACCGATGATACACAACTTAACGTTACCCCCACAAATAAAACTGTTACTGCGGGTTCTAGATTTAGGCAATCACGTGAACTTCAACTTATCAAAAAAGTTAATGAAATTTTGCGAGTTATGAGAGGCTTAGAGTTCATTATATAAGTCGTTAATAATTTCGTCGATGAGCTCAATATCGATCCGAATTGAGTACAGGGGCCCTACTTTTCTGAGAATAAAGAATACAACGCCTGTAGACTTTTCTTCTTCGGTGGAAAAAAGACTCTCTTTTATTTTATCATAGGCATCTTTTCCGCCTATCATTTGATACACGGTATGAGAATCAAAAATCCAGAGACAATCAGATCGATCCGCTGTCGCAATATAAAGAGCAAATGGAGTTCGGTGAGCTAATACATACTCTAAGCACTGAACTGTTTCTGAAAGATTTCTTGTATTTCTTAAAGATTCTTTAAGAGATTGTTTTTCCTGTTCTGAGTTAATACTCATGAAACTTGTTGCGTAGATACACCGAGTTGATCTAAAACATCTAATCCTTCCGTTATCCTATAGGCGTATTTATAATATACTTTTTTAACGCCGCTTTGTGCAAGAAGTTTTGAGCATTCTGGACACGGAGAATGGGTGCAAAATAACTCGGCGCCTTCAATGGATTCTGTAGACTTTGCCATCTTGACTAGGACGTTTTGCTCAGCATGAAGAACAAATGGGGAAGTAGTTCCATCTTCTAGTTCGCAAACATTAGTCCTAAATCCACTCGGAGTGCCATTCCATCCGTGTGCTAAGATTGAACCGTTTTTGACAATAATTGCGCCTACTTTTAATCGCTGACACTCCGACACCTGGGCAAATCTTTCCGCAATATCCATATATGCTTCGATCAATTGTGGCTTCATCTGATTGCGTGGGCAAGAGGACTTTTTATAATTCTATCATACCTTACGTGATCTGCTGCTACTCAGGCCTAATTTATTTACAAGGTGCTTGTTGAGTTTTTGAAGGAGACGCCTATCTTCTTCACCAAGAAATATTTTCCCCGTGGGAGGCGGTGTGGGAGAAGATTCAGCAGATGTAGTTTTTAAAATAGGTTGTGAGGGCAAAGGAGTTGATTTGCGTCTACGTGAAGTTGTCATTATTTTATCTCAATCTTCGGCATGAGTTACACGACCTATATTCAGCAGGACGGGGTGATGTTGGGGACTGCTGGGATTGATGATGAGGCACCTCCCTAAGGCCCGTGGCTAATGAAGAAGGCTTTGAGGCTTGCTGAGCCCACTTCTTCCAGCTCTCAACTTCTTTTGATGAAGAGGCATAACTGGGAAAATTTTGCATAATACAACACCCTTTATTTTACTTTAAACAAAAATTAGTCTAAGTCGAGGCACCTTCGACTTTGTTCGTGGGCCTATAACTTTTTCCGGGAATTTCTTGATCAGTGTATTCTTCCTTGAGTTCGGTGGCTAATGGCGAAGATGGCCTGAGAGGGTCAAACTCCTCGGCCCATTGTTGCCAGCCCCACATATCCTCCGAACCTACAACATGCGGAACTTCCGGCACCTCGTCGGCTATCTGAGCCCTGGTATTTCTCAAAGGGCCGGGGTTGACCCTGTTGGATGAGGTAAGATACTCGGACTGAGAGAGTTGTTGGCGAACTAAAGATGTTACCTGGGTGTCTGTAGATCTATAGTCAGAAGTTTCTCGTAGATGCTCCCATTCTCTGTAGGGATTAGTGTTAATAGCCATACTATCTACCCTTTCTCTATTTATATTTAAACAAAAGGGTTTAAAGAAAGACACTGTTATAAACACTATGGCAACAAGCAAAATGACTCGGGAGTCTTCGGGAATAACGGTCAGTTCCGCCGATATTGACGACGATCTCTTTAACTTTGGAGAAGCGGAAATTATTCCCGTTGAGGTTGCTCCTGGTAAATATCTTTGTCTAAAAGAACCTACTGCTAGTGACTTGATTGAAATTAGCAAAATTTCCGATAATAAAAATATCTCAGAGGTGGAGGCAACGCTGCAAACTATTTGTATTCTTCACGCCCCTAATGCTGGTGAACGGCGCTTATCTCTAAAAGATGCCAAAAAACTGCGTCCTAGGCAATTAAGAAAACTCGGAGAGGCAATTAATACCTTACTTGGTATGGATGACGCCGATGACACGGAAGAAACCTAAACAATTTAAGGTAATTCGTAATCCTAATTACACGATTAGTGTGATTGATCAAGTAGGCAGAGTTTTTATCTTCTCTGATATTTGTGGTAGCGATTTAGAACTCCTGGAGAGTATTTTAAATCCCGAGGCTACAGAAAAAGAAGAACCCATTTCCCTGAGTATGGACGGGATAATTGCTATCCTCAATCTTCTTAATACGCAGAAGTTTGATTTTATTTACCTTCCTCGCAGAATTATTTTTAAAATTTTTTCAATTATCAAAGAGCATATACTTTGCAACTACGTCTCAAAAGCAAATTGGTTAAAAATTTGTTATGGGATACAAAACGGATCTTTTTGTAATGTTTTAGCGATGGAATCTGTCCCAATGAGTAAATTTATGGCTATGCACCAAATCCACAAAGAAGCCATTGACAACATGAATAAAAATTAATAATGACAGATTCTGAAAAACTTAAACTTATTTTCATATTATGTTCAATTTGCATGAAGCAAGACGTAGTAGAACTGAAGGCTTTTGTTAAAGTTAATGCCCGATATGTTGATACAAATGACTTTAATAAAATCTTGCGTAAGTCTATGAAGTTAATGGAGAATAAGCGCTGTGGAACTGCTTCTTGCCCAGATTGGCTTATGAACGAACTATTTTACTTTTATAAACTTGATTCTGTTAGCTAAACAGTTTTAAACCATCTGTTGTTTAAAGATAAAAGTGAAAGATATAGCGTCTTCAATTCCCTATGGCCAATCCAATTAGAATCAATGCAGCGACATTGAATAGGCCGGGTGTCTTTGTAACTCAAACTTCAACAGGCTCCCTTCCAGAACCCATCGCTACACACGCAATAGGATACTTATTCGGTACTACACCGACTGAGGATTACTATGGCGAAGATGCTATTAACGCTTATTCCGTTTTTGAACCTTACAAACCAACTCAGGTCGGCTCGGCAGCCGATTACCTAGAAAAAGTTGGCGGAGAAATTCCCTCTACAAATAGAGGAGCTCTGGCATCTTACGATGCAGTAAATTCTTTTTTTGAAAACGTTGGCGCTAATGGTATTTTATATTTTACCCGCGTATCACCCACTCCAGAAACAGTAATAGATTTGGGGGCTTCAAGTGCAGGAGCCGGGTACAATGCATTTGCTATCAAAGTGAATGGTCGTTATTTTGGTACTCCAATTGGAGTAGAAGATGATGACGGTGATGTAATTCGCGTAATTACCACCACTGCTCTTGATCAAGCCGATAACGCCCGTGATCTGTATCAATTTCTTGCCAGTAATGGTGATGGATTTACCGATTTTTATCGCATTGAGCAGAGCGCAGAGGAAGTCTTAGCAGGTGAATTTAGAATTTTTTCTCGTGACACTAAAAATCTTCCAGTTGTCGATAGATTTGTAGCATATCAATTTAGTGACACAAATTACGCCCTACCACTCGATCTAAATAATCCGTTGGTGGTTAAGTTTTATACTTCTGTGAAGGAAGTAAACTTTAAGTGCGTGTCTCGTGATCAAACTACCGGAGAGCCCGTTCTGTTTCTTTCAGGGAGTCAACTTAGTGGTTATTTGAAAGCAACATCAACAGAATACGCAGCGCCTGTCTCAGGATTTGCTGTTGAGGGTGTTATTACTCTTTCCGGCTCAACTGGATTAATTGTTGGCGATAAAGTGGTTCTTGAGGGGACAAATATTGGAACCTTAAGCCTTAGTTTTGATACAATTTATTTTGTAAAAACTAAAAGTACAAATACTATCGAATTATCTACTGAATCTGGTGGCTCGGTAATTGCATTTACAGGGGCGCCAGGTGCTGATGTAGTGGTTCGTAAATTGGCCTACGATCCGGCCACTGAGCAATCGGCAATTATCAAGGCTTTCCTTATCGACCAAGATGTCTACGCTTCTGCTTCTGTAATTCCTAATAGCAAAATTCTTGGTATTTCCAAAGATCTAACTTC